>Ga0268261_10001530_pt1 | contig 16005 bp, 15 predicted proteins | sample TergutNc150P1_FD_190353 | JGI IMG/M metagenome (GOLD analysis project Ga0268261, IMG submission 190353) | Nasutitermes corniger P1 segment gut microbial community from laboratory colony in Florida, USA - Nc150 P1 (SPAdes) (version 2) | ecosystem: Host-associated > Arthropoda: Insects >... | reverse complement strand
ATTATATTATATTATATTATATTATATTATATTATATTATATTATATTATATTATATTATATTATATTATATTATATTATATTATATTATATTATATTATATTATATTATATTATATTTTATATTACATTATATTATATTATATTATACTATCACCATACCCACCCAAAGAAATATCAACACAGGGATTACACCTAGTATATTACAGTCCAGAATCTATATACAGCTACCACGCTAACAAATTCCATGTACTCTAATTATAACAGTTGACAGCTCACAGCGTTTTGTAGATTGTATTTTATCATCAACTTTAACGATCATATATATAAACGTTATAGTCTACTGACTTTACTGAGATTGTAACCCTAATAATTTCCATAACATCAGCCAAGTAGAAGAGCAAGTATTCCTGAAGATGACGCAATTTCATCGAAAAATGCAGGTATACTTACGGTATATAATATATTTGTATGTATATATATATGTGTATATATATTGTGCATTTGTTGGTCAGGATAATAAAGTAATTATAATTTTTATTGACTTGGGAACAGAAAATTGTTCTTCATATTCTGCCAGTTTCAGACGAATGTCGCTGCGTTCGTACCGACAGCGAAGCACTGTGCCCTGCCATCTACCACAAATTACAGAATACTCCTTCTGACAAAATATTATTATTTTGTTTTATTTATTGTTATTATTAACTTTCCTTAACACGTCAGTACAGTCTACACCGACAGGCCATAACAACTTTGTAGCAATAAGGTCTAATGTAACTGGAGTAGCTGCCGAACCGTAGTTGCTCCTTTTAAAGATTTCGCCTGTAATTTCTCACAAGCAAACTGCATGTGGCATCGGTTGGACATCCAGGGAACGGATCATCTGAAAGGGTTCCTCTTTCACTGATCATTTCTAGAGTTGTTGCGCAGACGACCTGGAAGGACAAAAAAGTACAATTCAGTAGGTGAAATTCAAGGGTACGAGTCCAACTGCACCTTCGCCCTACGAACAGGAACATCCTCCATCTTCACTGCCATGCCGTCTCACCGTTGAATCAGGCGTATTTGCAATGCAAAAGTCCTTCCGGAACGTGTCAGTTTGGGTAATGTGCGAATTCAGTGCAACGGAGACATCCAAATATCCCTCAAAGCCCTCCATGCAGAACAGAGGATTCCAGTTTTTTGTTTGATAAATGCCTTGAAGAAAGATTTTCGAATAATAACTGAAACACTCTAGATTGTTGCAGTTTGCTTGGGTTCCACAGTATCCAGTCATTAAGTCTAATGTTGTCATATGTTCCGTACGAACCGCAGAAGTTGCAGTTCAATGGCCTTAACTATTGTGATGTATGGGGCGGCAGTGTAATCTAGAAAATGTCATTTCTTGCCACAATGCTGGCTGGGATTGACAATTGGGACTAATGTTTATCCAAAATCAAGCAAACTGGATCCTCATTGCCAGACATTTCACATGTTTTAAAATACTTCAGATAGTCGAAAACGAACCTGTAATTTGACCAAAGTGTTGAGTTTGCAGCTCCAATTTAAAATGTAGAATCACCATTCAAATTCACCCTTGGAAATATCCACACTGGACGAACATAGCCACCAATGGCATTAAAAAAAAAAGAATAAGAAATTCATATAAAATTCCACACACTCTTCAGTTCCTTGATTCCCTTAGCACAGATATTTTTGGGAGAAATCTGAACACACCAATTGCCAGTATCTTCTCAGTTACACATTTTATTACCTGTGATATTGTGTCTTGACATAAGTTCAAATAAATTTTCAAAAAAATATTTTCTTTTCTGTGGCGCTGCGATCAAACACAGGTCATGGCCTCCTAATTCTTGAGGTTTCTAGATCACACACAATGACGCACCACAGTCAGTAGGACTCCTCTGGACGAGTGATCAGCTCGTCGGAGAGTCCGCTACCTGACAACACATAACACTCACAACAGACAAACATCCAAGCCACCGGTGGAATTCGAACGCATGATCTCAGCAGGCGAGCGACCTCAGACCTACGCATTAGACCTCACGGCCACTGGGACCGGCTTCTCATCTTAGTTACACATTTTATTAGCTGTGATATTGTGTATTGACGTAAGTCCCAATAAATTTTTAAAAACTTTTTTACATTTTCACCAATAACTCCTGTAGATCCAGTAACACTACAATCGTCAGGTGTCCTGAAACACAATTGCTAGTGACGTTTCCACAGTCCCCTGAGCCACATATTACCAGCTCAATCGTTCGTTATCCAACTGTTAGGAATAACAATACAATTTTCTTTGTGTTACAGAGACGTCTGTTTGACAATCTTTACTTTCGCAACGTGCATGTTGTTATATATATTTCATTCAAACCAACTTATGCACACTTTTTAAAACACACTCACATTCACATTTAAAGCACTAAATTGTTAAAAATATTTCTAAAACACATTATTAAAACCCTATATGTTTCGGTTACAACTACTTGACCAATTTCAGAGGGCCGTCTTTCGTGCTTAGTGCTGTTACTACCTTCTGTACTTGTTTCCGTCGTCAATTTGTTTATTTGGTATGTGGCTGTATGTTGTCTGCAATATAATATTTGCATTAGAATGATTCCATGATTTTATTTACCAAGATATGAAGATGATGAAACATGTGACAGCTTCCTTATTTATGCGACCATAATAGAATTTTTCAGCCTATTACAAATACCCAAAAAAATTCAAATTCCTGTTTGGCACTAAAAATTTTCTTAACATCATTTAAGGTTCTGTACTCAAAACCAGTATGGGTTTCATGTTCTTGAAATTTCAAATAGTTTGGATAGTTTTGAATTTCTAAATGACCTGCTGTCATCCTTATTTCGAATTGTTATTAATTACATTCTTAAGGCATGTCCTACGACTGCAGGATCGATTTTTTTTCTCGTTTTACTCAGTTATTTCGTGGAATGCTCCTAGAAGCAAAACAAATTTTTATCCCGTCTGTACTGTAATATGTTGAACATTGACCCATGACCCAATGTACATCATGACATGATGGCCCACGGTACAACAATAGACCATTAAAGGGATATTAACACTTTAAACGCCCAGTTAAATCCCCTCTGCCATTTGCTTGCATTATTAGAAGCTCACCATATTCTCCACGTTAGCAGGATAAGGGTTAACACAAATTTAATATTTAGGTTATATTAGCAAGCAACGGTCTACATTGTATAAAAGAGCATAAACAGCGAATTCTCACCTGTTATTTAAATCATACAGGAAGTAAAATGAACGGAACACAAAACTTTGTAACTTCCTTTTTGAAAAAAAATCTTTATATGTTAAATATTTCCAAAACGTACTAATAGTGAACAAAATTCCTCCGAACAATGATTATAACTCACACTGCTTGAGGTGGAAAAATCTTAAATTAACCCTTTAAATACCGAATTAAATCCAATCTGCCATTTGCCAGCATTATTCGGAGCTCACCATATTCTCCACGTTAGCAGCATTAGGGCTAAGAAGTAATACTCTTTATATTTACTGATAGATGGCAGAGCAGGGGCTAAGGACTGAAACTGAAAAACGTCCCCAAGTACAATACTTTCCCCTACTTCGTTTCAACCGCCAGTCGCACCCAATGTTTTCAGCTGGGAAATAGTACAATACAGACTGACCTGTGACTGACTCTGTAGGGTAAAAATGGAAGACAACATCAACACCACAAAAGAGCAAATTCACGCTTCCAACAATTTTCAAGTACCGCTACTACGTAAGATTGCCAAGTAACAAAACTCATCATGACGTTGGAAAACAGCGCTGAGTCACTGTGATAGAGATAGCGCACTGTCTGTACAAGAGCGAATTCAACCGTGCCTTGCTGTCATTTGAGAAGATAAACTGGCAGAGGTAAGTCGACAACACTTATTTTAAGTCACATTACTTATACTGCTTGTACAACACGAAAGATGGGTGAAGCATTTAGAACACATGCCAGGGATCAGAAATATGTCTAAAATTATGACCACAAAAGATCAAGGGAGAAAAGAAAGCATATTGAAGACGCGAGGGTAGATGTTAGGTCACGTTAAATTGTAATTTAAATAATACGATAAGGTGTGGTCAAATGGTTGGCTGTCGTGAAGTAGACAACGAAACGCCGAGTTCAATAGAAGTCGCTGAATTCTTTGACAGAGGATTTACTGCTCCAGAAGGATTCTTTTCCAATGAATTAGATACAATAAACAAACTGATTTTGCTCCCTGATTTCTGAAGTTCGCACGGAAGTAAATATCAATATTTTATTATTCTAGGATATGACGTTATAACACTGAGAGTTACCGACTTTTCGGAGAAAACAGCTACGTGTGTCTTCGGCTTTGAAGTTTGATGTCTGTGTATATTCAGACACGGGGAACTCGTATCCATATTTCAATGATGTCTGCCACGACAGAGCAGTGACAGCAAGCAGTAGTGACAGTTCTGAATACGCAGGCATGTGTATAGGGAAGGGAGAGTTGCAGGAAATATCACTTAACTGCCAATATAGAGCGTGTTGTTAATTAAGGGAGCTACTGTTGTGTGGCTTTCAGATGGAGCGCTGGGCAGGTCGAGTGGCTGTGGTAACAGGAGCAAGCAGCGGCATTGGAGCGGCCATCGCTGCAGAACTCACCAAGAAGGGGCTCAAAGTGGTCGGACTGGCACGCAGGGTGGATAGGATGGAGGTGAGTGTGCATAGTAATTTGTAAAGGTCAAACTGTCTTTGTACCAAGTTATGAAATTGTACGGTTGTGTGGCAGTGTGCTCTGCACCTGTGCGCATTTTTACGTACATTGGTAGATATGAATTTCGACTGCTATCTCCAACATGTCTGTCTGTCTGTCTGTCAGCAAGATACAACTCAGTTCCCACTGCACGAATTTTTGTGGCATTTCATATTGGGAACTTGTAGAGAAATGTATCGAAAAGCTGAAGGTTGTTTGTAACCGGAATAAGAATCACGCACCTTAGCAAAGTCCCAATTATTTGCGAAAATATCTCACAGAATTTTTTAATGAAATTATAAGGAATGTTGTAGACATAGTTTTAAAGGAAGTGTAATAATACTTATTCCCTGGTAAACAATCTATATTCTTCCCCCCATTAAACTGCAGTGTGCAAGACAATTACGTAAATATTTGCAGACCCAGGCAGGCCATTGAGTATGGCGCAAAGAATATTCGACATGCATGACTTTAAGTAAGGCAAAAAATTAGTAGAATAATAATAATTAAAACTTACTGCTTCGACCGGATGCAATGTCGAGTTTAGGACGCAGTTTGCAAGAACGATAACAATGGCAAAATTACAGTCAGACTTAATGTAATATTTGTAGCACCCAAATTTTGCGGTTAGTTATGTCCGATAAATTTAGCAAAATCCAAGTCTATGTATAGGTATAATGGAGTTTTGAAATAAATAAAACACACTCTAATAATGTAGGCCGGTTTAGCGCAGTCGGGATCACAGTTGGACAGGAACTGGGGAAATAGTAATTGAGGTGCGAAATATTATAGGGACAAGATATCTAGATAAAGCATTTCCTATTCAGTACTATATATATATATATATATATATATATATATATATATAGTGGGCCGGGTAGCTCAGTAGTTATAGCGACTGGCTGAACGTTTGGACGGTCCGGGGATCGAATCCCGATAGGGTCGTTATTTTCCGGACCTGTCCAAACCGCCACTGGGGTCCACACAGCCTCCTTTACAATGGGTACCGGGTCTTTCCTGGGGGTAAAGAGCGACCGGGGCGTGACGCTGACCCCTCACCCCCTTGTAGTGCCATGGTCATGATAGAGTAGAACTATACCTCTACTCCCCCTATGGGTCGTACGGCCTGTACAGAGCCTCAGTGCCTGTACAAGGGTGAATTTTACTTTTCTTTTACTATAATAATAATAATAATGTTCTATAATTTGTATGCAGACTGTGATAAACAAGAACACGTGCCACGCGAGTATATTAAACAGTATGGTGACAACCTTAGAATAGTCAAACACACGAAAGCGTCTCAGTTTCACGTTAAACGTACGTTTCCTACGGGTGTCATTTTACTTGACACTAGCCGGAGGCGAGTCACTAGCTTAGATAAAGTCCCCTCAGACCTCGAGGCGCCGGGGGGCGCTTAAACTTTACAATTTCAGAATATGTTTGCAATGTATTCCGGTTGCATGACGTTTTTTCTGACAGACGGCAGTATTCTGTCAAGTGTGGTTGTACCTTCTCTAATATTTATTGGTTGGCCCCCGAGCCCCTATCTAGGCCACTGAGGTAAGCGGTCATCATTCAAACACCAAATTTTGTGCAGCCCCCAAAATTTCAAATTCAAAAGACCACGTAAAATATTGTACGGAGTCGACGTAATTTTGAGACGTCTGCCAAACCACGAGAAGATATAAGACTGTCCTCAAGGCGATCATTAAGATGACTGCTCTCTTGCAGAATGTGAAGCCGTGTAGTCTCGTACATATACCCTAATGTGTCAGAGGCTGAAGGCTGTTGATCGCTTGTTAAAACCTTATGAAGTGACTCATATGGTGGAGGAAATGTCCACATGTAAAATGTTGGTAGCCCTGCATCAGGCTGCACGACGCAATACAGTAAAACATATTCATACTAATGTTGGCGATGCTTAATGTGTCCCAGGAACTGTCCAAATCTCTGCAGTTGAAGACAGGTAAATTGCACGCCATCAAGTGTGACGTCACCATAGATTCTGATATTGAAATGGCCTTCAAGTGGGTCAAGGACAACCTCGGAGGAGTGGACATTCTTGTCAACAATGCTGCTGTTGCATTTAACGGCCCTCTTATTGGTAAGTCGCCAAGCTAACTGTTAGTTGTGTTAATGGTTTGGTATTTTTAGGGGCCTTCGCAAAATTGCGAAAAGCGTCCGTTAGATCCGTCATGTGCGTCTGTCCGTCCGCATGTCACAACTCGGCTGCCATTAGACGGATTTTCATGAAATTTGATATGTGAGTATTTTTCGAAATATTGCAACGAAAATTCAAGTTTCATTAAAATCTGACAACAATAACTGGTACTTTATATGAAGACCAATATATATTTTTATCATTCCTCGCTCAGTTCGTCTTAGAATTAAAAAAGTTTCAGGCCAAATTTGTAAAGAAAATCAAAGTACAGACTGCATGTTCAATACGTTTTCCGAAATTCGTGCCGTTTATGAGATAATTTGGAAAAATATGGTAGAGCCAAACGCCACAGATGACAATAGGGAGCATGCGCATTGCATGCTGGATACCTAAGGCTGCAAACACACACTCACAATATGTAACACGTATTGCTCATTCCACTGCAATAATGGTTACCGGAACGCGTCTCAGTGTTACGTTTATTCGGAAAAAAGGAATCTGTTGAACGTAAAATAAGAAATATTTTGATTTTCTCTAAAACTTTTTTCTGACACATTTCTGTTTCTAAGAAAAACTGAGCAACATGTGATCACATATGTTTATTGGTCTTTATGTAAAATAACCTTCATTCTTGTCAGGTTTTTATTAAATTGGAATTTTTACCCCAAATTTTCGAAAAATACACAAATACCAATTTTCATAAAAATCCGCCCCGTGGGAACCGAGTTTTTCCTTGCGGACAGACGGACAGACATGACGAAGCTAATTGCGAAAAGCGCATAAAAACGATGGGCAATTCAACAGAAGGACATATGGAATCACTCAACTGTATTAGCAGTGTCTAGTGATGAAGAGACATCCCGAACGCTGCCAGTCACACAGATAACACGAAGTACTGTACACAGATCTTCTTCACAGAGGGAAGCAAAATACGTTAGCAGCCTAATTACGGTATTCACTTGCATATGAACGTGTAGTAATTGCTTTCGAGGGTCTAGTTTACATTTGTGTTCTGCAGACGGCTCACCGGACGACCTGAAGAAAATGATGGATTTGAACGTGTTGGGCCTCAGTGTCTGCACACAACATGCACTTAAGTCCATGAAAGAGAGAGGAGTGGACGATGGACACATCATTCATATTAACAGGTGAGTGGTCTGAAGCCTGACAGTAGCGATATTAATTACGTATGTTCTTCTCAGAGTTCGCAGATACTTTCCTCCACGAATTTCTTTTCAATTACAAGAAAGTGTATTTATATGTTTCACTAAATCTAAAAATAAACTTTCGTTGTAGCGCAGTACAATCAGTTATTTTGCATAATTGTACACTGTAGAGTCCACGCAGTAAGACAAAGCACTACACACCACATTGAGACATCACTGTGTACTTCAGAATCACAAAATCCGTTTCGCATTGTATCTACGTATAAAACTTCTCAACACGAAATACATTTTAACAAAACACGTTAGCTTAATATTAAAGAAAACACAGGACACATCACTACAATAATATTTTACTGTTAATCCAAAACTTGTGTTAAATATGAGTAATTTTAACTGCGAAATGAGTACTGATATAAAATGGAATTAAAGTATATATGGGTATTTTTTTCTACAATGGCCAACAGCCCCCACTGTGTCAAGTGCTCTTCATTATGGACGATACACGAACTCACTAAGGCACACCACACACGGTAGGACTTCTCTGGACGAGTGATCAGCCCGACGCTGAGACCCCTACCTGACAACACACAACAATCATCACAGACAGACATTCTTACCCACGACAGGATTGGAACCCACAATATCAGCAAGCGAGCGGCCGGAGACCCACACTTTACGCCGCGCGGCCACTGTAGATAATTGGATATTAATATGGTAAAATGTTCACTGTGTAATAATACACGAAATAATGTGCGATTATCGGTTTTAAGATAATAAGGGCTATCAGTTTGTGTAGAATTCAGACAGATCGACGAGACGGTATTTCAGTCTATACTGTGTTTTGACAGAAAGGTATCTACATGTCAGTATGTATGTCTGTATGGCGGGCGTTGGTTAGTGGGAGGGCGAGTGGTGCGGCCGCCCCAGGCGGCAGAGTCCAAGGGGCAGCAAAATGAAGAAATAAATAATTATTGAGCCAAACAAAAGGAAATTCAAGAAATGTGATATTTTACAGTTTATAATTTGTGTTAGGAATTGTGAATATTCGCCCCGGGGGCTGAAAAACCTCTCTGCGTCCCTTGGTGCATGTATGTACGTACGTACGTACATGGTTTGAGCTTAGTGTAGAATCCATCACTAGGCCAAACATACGAACAGTAAAATACGCATGCAATGCCTTTGGTGTGACAGAAAGAGTAATTGAATAACATGCGGATTAATGTTGTTGTTATTGACGTAATATGTTACTAATCTCTAAAGCAGTTTGTGGTTACAAAACAGTGAAGTGGTAACCATGTCTCGCCCGGCATTGCAGCTTCTTATACTACCGATATGGTCTGTCAAGCTCTTTCTAAAGCAATTTTCAGATTCCTGGCCTAAATACTGAAAATAACTCTGACGTTGCATTCCGTTACCAGAGCTATACATTACCTGATTGTATCAAATGGAGGGTTATCTGAGGGAATCATAGCTATACGTGCCTTGGATCAGCGCGTGGATATTTGTTTAACACCTCATATGGCAGGGTTAGTATTTAGTCTTTCGATACAGAATTTGTGTCGACTTAAGCAACATTTCATTTGTGTCATCAAATATCGCAGTCAGAATTTTCCCACCGCTGCGTCTCCTGTATGTAGTGTTCTGTTCTTGGTCCGTGCCTCAATACGACTGATATTTCTTCGTTTATTTTCCAGTCACTACAGGCAAATGCTGAAATAATACCTAACATTGCGTCACGACAGCTTCCGTATACATTCTTCGCAATTCATCATGCACAAATCATAATTAACTAACTAGCTAACTACATAACTAACTGACTAGCTAACTACCTACCTAAATAACTAACAAACTCAACTCAACTGAGCACTTCTTACGAAGCTACCACTTTTGTTTTAGGCAAGTTATTTTTTTCGGTCTATTTAGTCTATTCTTAGGACTATGTAGAAAAATAACTTACAGGTTACAGTGCACTATACATATGTGACACGTATAATATATCATATGTACTGTATTTATGTGTGTATATTGCGCTTTCAGTTTCATTTAAATTTTTTGTACACACAGGCTGATAAAGGTTTGATAGGGCCGAAACATGTAGTTTGCATCATAACACAGTTTTGTCAGACTGTATTGGACTGTTTATTTACTAAATATTGTAATCACAGCGGAATGTCATCAATCCAGTTAACAGTTTCTCAGTTTCTTCTAACAAAATTTTCCACACCTTATGAAACAATATAGTTCGTTTCCATATCCACAACAGCCAGTTACATATCTTCGTTCTAAGCTAAATTAACTCCACGACGTATCATTCTATTTATTTAAGATAGACTTCAATATTTTACTCCCATCCACGGCTAGGTCTTCAAACTGTTCTCCCTCCTTCATGTTTGCCAACCAAATCCTCAATTTCTCTAATAATCCTATTATCCGAAATTATACACACTGAAACGCTGAAGCCATCGGAAATAAGACTATTATTACATATTATTTTAATACCTTGCACAATATAACGGGCTAATCAACATCTTGCTGCAGTTTTACATAAATGAGGGCCCTGAAGATGGCTTCTTAAAGGAGTCGAAACATGAAGTGTGGGATAACATGAAGTGTAAGATAACACGAAGTGTGACATAACATGAAATGTGAGATAACCTGAAGTGTGAGATAACATGAAGTGTAAGATAACATGAATTGTGAGGTAAAATGGTGTGAGATAACATGAAATGTGAGATAACATGTAGTGTGAGATAACATAAAGTGTAAGATAACATAAATTGTGGGATAACATGAAGTGTAAGATAACATGAAATGTGAGATATCATGAATTAGAAATAACATGAAGTGTGAGGTAACATGAAGTGTGAGGTAACATGAATTGTGAGATAACATGAAGTGTGAGATAGCATGAAGTGAGCGGTAACATTAATTGTGATATAACATGAAGTGTGAGATAACATAAATTGTGAGATAACATGAAGTGTGAGGTAACATGAAGTGTGAGATAACGTGAAGTGTGAGATAACATGAAGTTTCAGGCAACATGAATTGTGAGATAACTTGAAGTGTAAGATAACATGAATTGTGAGATAACATGGAGTGTGTGGTAACATGAATTGTGAGGTAACATGAAGTGTAAGATAATATGAAGTGTGAGGTAACATGAATTGTAAGGTAACATGAAGTGTAAGATAACATGAAGTGTGAGGTAACATGAAGTGTCAGATAACATGAAGTGTAAGATAACATGAAGTGTGAGATAACATGAAGTATGCGGTATCATGAAATGTGAGATAGCATGTAGTGTGAGATACATGAAGTGTGAGATATCACATAAATACAATAAAAAAAATCTCGAAATGCATAATTTTAATACAATTTTAACACTTATTTCCAATCCGTTATTCTACACGGTTTGCTAAAATCTATAAGAAGATGCTTGGATGCAGAAGTTTTCACCAGTTGATTCCCCACACAAATATCGGTAAAATGCATTCAACCACAAATTTAAATATTAGTATTACTAAGGAGTTTTCCTACATAGCCTGTCTTGTTGTTAAGACAAGCTAAGTTGAAAAACCTCTTACCAATATAAATATTAAAATTTGTGTATGACTGCATGATACCGATACTTGTGATCCTATCAACACAACGGGGATCTCTCACCTGAAAACTGATTCCCTTGAATCTATACGTCACTGTCTGTCTGTCTGATACAAACACGCTGGCATTAATTTGCAAATGTAAGTTTTTCTTTATTCTTCGACAGTTTTATACAATTTTCACTAACTCTAAACTTTGTGTGGACTCTTTTTAGATGGCTATATGTTAGCCGAAACATGTTGCAGTAACTTGTGAATAGTATGAAGTGTGCAACAAGTTGGAATAAATATTATCAGTGTAAATCACCCGCTGCGCCATGTTCGTTATGTTGCTGCTGTTGGTGGCAGTTTTTATCCCGGGTAAATTACAATAAGTTGTTTTATGTTTAGGAACGTCTTTAGATAAGGGTACATGAGCATTTCCTGCTTCTAGCGTTGCTGGTCACGTACCTCCCTTACAACCTTACGGCATGTACTGTGCTACAAAACACGCTGTCACCGCCCTGACCGAAGGGCTGCGCCAAGAACTGGTCAAACAGAAATCCAAGATTCGTGTCACGGTGAGTAAAACAAAGCATTCTGTGCATGCAAACGATCTGACGTAGCCAGTACAATACTGCTTCCAACACTCCTCATTTTGCAGAGCCTCAGTCCTGGATTGGTGGAGACCGAAATGCCATCTGAAGAATTTCTGAAAATGAGCCCTGCTTTGAAACCAGAAGACATTGCTGCAGGCGTTCTGTATGTCCTTGGCGCCCCATCACATGTTCAGGTACGTGCTGTGTGTGACGTCAGGTTGTACAGCGATTTTCACAACGTCGTTTCATGTTACGCCATGGAGCAGACTTTCGCACAAAAGCTGACTGTTGCTAAGATGACCAAGTTACATTACCATGCTCATAAAAGACCTCCACCTGTTTTTAGCCACAGGCAGATGAATCTAGGCGCGGTTCTTCAAGCGGGCACCTTCCTGCCTACTTTCCAGCAATAATCTTGTAGTTATTTTTGGTGTTCGTCTTGAGTGCCATATCTCCCAACTTACCCTTCTTTATTTGGCGACACTAAAGGTTTCGGGCGAGGAATACAACTCATCATTCAGATTTGCATATTTTGTATAATCAGGAATAACTTTCTCCCTACCAAAATAAATACTGAAAGGTCACCACCTTGTAGGTTGTGCACAACTGTCTAATCGACACACTCACAGCCACCTTCCGTTTCCGAAGCCCGTCTCCCTGCGCAACCCAAAGATTTGTCATGCAATTTTAACAGGGGAGCACCGAACATGAATGACGTGACCTGAGCTGTATTACACATACATGTATATTTTAGTTCAAAATTAAACAGTAACATCGGACCGAACTGCTTTACTGTAAACAGAATTGCTGTAAGTTCAGACTGTCGTGATGGAACTGAATTTGTCGGTAATGTGAAGCAAAGCGGCAACCTGTAGACAGCTATAGTTCCTGTGCTTATATTCAGCACTACGTCACGAAGGCACATTAGAGAGTGGAGGTATAGGTCCGCTCATAATTTACCACGTCATTAGAAACTGGATGGTGGGCAGTTACACTTTCTGGCCGCCTCAGCAGCACCAGGCCACTACAGCCTGGTAGCCTTGGTGGTAGATACACGTAGACGCTGTCCTTAATTGTGCTACACGCGGTCACTGAACTGACTTGAATATCCCAAATGTTCGGAACATCCATACAACTGTTTACATATTGCATATTTTAACCTTCCTAGTCTAATAGCTTGGGTACTGAATTGTAAATCGAGGAAGATACATTTTCGTTATTGGAATTGCGTTTTACTGTACTTGTCAAGTCGTTCACTCTACATATCCTTGGCAACACGTAGTTCTGTTGCACTAATACAGGTGGCAAGACTGTGCTAGAAACTGTGCCTTCCGAAAGACAACAGATCAGAGTTAAGAAGGAAGGGGGCACAGGTTGACGATAAATATGGAAATGATTTGTCTTTAAATTTTTCAAATACATTGTAATAATAAATATGGCACATAAACATGAAAAAATACCAATCTACGAATATCCGTAGGAATAGTAATGGAGATAAAAAAGAGAATCGCAGCGGTCATCACCTGTGACGAAACTGTAGAGAAACGCAACTAAACAATTGGTACTTACTTCTGTTTTGTCTTTCCGCAGGTGCACGAGCTGACGATAATACCGGTGGGCCAGAGCCTGTGAATGTCACTTGATTCCTCATAACAAAATACTTGATTGCCTTAATTAAGTCTGCAGTCCGAATATTTGAAAGCATTCTGTGATCAATGTTGTATGCTTCAGTCACAGATTGTTATTAACCCTTCAATGCCGGCCACGGTACGCCGTACGGTATTGAATGCATTGAAGGATACAATAAATTGAAAAATTCTACCTCTTGGGAAGCAAAAGGAATTTAAACAACCGCGTCAATAAATGGTTAAAACATGTACAACTGTGTGTGTGTTTTTGTGTGTGTGTGTATATATATATATATACATACATAAATATATGTATATATATATATATATGATAGGATGCTAATAAACACTTAACCCGACGAGGAAGTAAACAAGCTACAGCGACCCAACTCGGAATTTATTGAACCTTCTCCGCACGAAGCTCAATAAACCCGTTAGCCCGTTGCTGTACCTTTTGTAAGCTACTCGAAAAAAAATATAAAATAAAATATAATCAGAAAATTGTCCGTCCAATCAAGTCTCGGGCAGCAACAATGACCTCCGGCTCGGAAGAAAAATGGCGACCTTCCAATTTTTTATCCTGTCCAGGGAACAGGTGGTAGTCCGAAGGTGTCAGATCTGGACAATAGGGTGGGTGAATAAGGCACTGTGTCGCAAGTGCCCGGTGACCCGTCGCATTATCGTGCAAGAACGAGACACCCTTGATGAACTTCCCGTGCGTGTTTCCTTTAAAATGTCCTTCAATTGCACCATCAGAGTTGAATAACACTCCGCGTTGATAGTTTGGCCCTTTGAAGTGTAATCAATGAGGAGGATGCCGTTTTGATACCCACCACCAAAAAAATACGTATCAAAAGCGAGAACGTTTTCAGCGGAATTTTGCACTTGTATTTTTGGGGTAGGAAAAATTGCTATGACGCCACCTCATTGATAATTGCTTTGTCTCCAGTTCATAGTGATATAACCAGATTTCGTCCATGATCAACAATGGTGACAAGGAAATATTTTGATCGTGCCCAAAAAAAAATACAAAATTTGCTCAGACCACTGGCAACATTGACGTTTTTGTTTCGCCTTCAGGTACTTCGGGAACCACTTGGCGGAGAGCTACCGTATGTCCAAATTCTAAAGAATGATGGACCCAACCCACTCACGTGAGATGCCCAGTTGCTCACCTATAGATTAAGCCGAAATTCGGCTGTCTTTCGAAATTACCTCATGAATGTGAAAAATAAACTCAGAGATGGTCACTGTTTTGGGTCGTCCAGGACGAGGCGCAACACAGGTGGGAAAATCACGACGTTTAAACTGGGCCACGCAGATTTTGACGGTGGCATACGATGGTGCATGTTCCCGTTATATTTCAATCAGAATTGCGAGAATTTCCTTCGGCGTCTTGCCTTGCAGGAAAAAAAAATTGATATCTCGCGTCTGGATGTTGTAGAAATCGAGCGCGTCACCTGACATGCTTCCTTTCAGCCTCTGTAAGAACAGACCCCTATTTCTAAGGACACTATCGATTCCGTCGTACGACATCGGGAAGTAGGTCTGGATAAGGACGTATGAGCAGCCTTTCTTATATATACGTATATATATATATATATATATATGTATATATATATATCGTTAATGGTTTCGGTATTGCTGTAAAATCCTCAGTTGAGCATTCAAAGTCACTTAGCCTAATATCTCATGGTAACACCATAAACACATACTTATTGCAATAAGGTGGCGTAGTGGTGGTTTATCACTTGCAAAATAATACTGAAGACACACTATCCACACCGCCCCAACCACCACCAACAACAGCAACAGCAGTAGCAGGCAATTTAAACTCAGTAAATATTTATGGAATATTTCCTCCAGCGGTCAATTCACCCGCATCAGTAGCGTTGGGCATCAAAGGCAATAGACCCTGTTATATGTGCGAAGCTTGCTGCAAGCAGCATATTGGAAGCAAAAAAATGTAGATTTTGATATACACAGTTTATTGCATATAACAACAAAAGCACAATATATTATATTATATTATATTATATTATATTATATTATATTATATTATATTATATTATATTATATTATATTATATTATATTATATTATATTATATTATATT
>Ga0268261_10001529_pt1 | contig 16015 bp, 16 predicted proteins | sample TergutNc150P1_FD_190353 | JGI IMG/M metagenome (GOLD analysis project Ga0268261, IMG submission 190353) | Nasutitermes corniger P1 segment gut microbial community from laboratory colony in Florida, USA - Nc150 P1 (SPAdes) (version 2) | ecosystem: Host-associated > Arthropoda: Insects >... | reverse complement strand
TCCTCCGTAGGTTCTCAACCCCTCCCAGACCGTGTCGCAGATCTCCAAGCCTCTTCCCCTCCTAAGACCGTCAGCCAACTACGACGTTTCTTGGGAATGCTCAATTTCTATCTACGTTTCCTCCCTCATGCAGCTTTCAACCAATCCCCACTCCAGGAAGTACTTTCTGGCCCCAAAGTCAAAGGCTCCCACCCTGTCACCTGGACCGACACACTCATTACAGCCTTTAATGATTTTAAGGCGAGCTTATCTCAAGCTGCTCTCCTGGTTCACCCAGATCCAAACGCTCCTCTCGCCCTGGTTACAGACTTCTTCAACCATCGCCATGGCTGCCGTCCTCCAACAGAGTGCAAGACGTCTCGCAGCCCCTCGCCTTTTTCTCCAGAAAGCTGAGCCCGGCCCAACAAAAGTACAGCGCCTATGACAGAGAACTCTTGGCGATTTATGAAGCCGCGAAGCACTTCCGTCACATGCTGGAGGCCCGGCACTTCACCATCATGACGGACCACAAACCACTCACCTTCGCCTTCCACCAGAAGAGAGACAAGTGCTCCGCACCAGTTCAACCAACTCGACTTTATCTCACAGTTCACCACTGACATTCGTCACATTTCCGGACAGGACAACATAGTCGTTGACACACTTTCCCGGGTTGAGGTAATCACCACTTTAGTAACTCATGACGCGCTTGCAGCAGCCCAGATAGACGATGACGAACTGCGGACACTCTTGGTGAGTAAGACAGCTTTACAGCTTACAAAAATCCTCATTCCCGGTACCTCAGTCGAACTGTACTGCGATATATCTTCTGGCAAACCAGGACCATACTTCACATCTCCTCTCCGCCGTCAAGCATTTAGTTCCTTACATTCTCTCAGCCACCCCGGAACTAAAGCAACGGCTAAGCTCGTTGCCCAACGCTTTGTGTGGCCAGCCATTCAAAAAGACTGCCGCACTTGGGCCCGAGTTTGCAACACTGCCAGCGCTCCAAAGTATCTCGCCACATCACTCCAGTTGGCGACCACCCTCCCTCCTGCCCGTTTTCTACATATTCATATCGACCTGGTCGGCCCACTACCTTCTTCGGAAGGATTTCTCTACTGCCTCACCGCTATAGATCGTTTCACGCGCTGGCCAGAAGTCTTTCCTATCCCTGATATCACGGCAGAAACAGTATCACGTGCCCTGCTCTCTGGCTGGATCTCACGATTTGGCTGTCCACAGACCATCACCACCGACCAAGGACGCCAGTTCGAGTCACAGCTGTTCCACAACCTGGCTAAGCTGTGCGGTATCCATCTTTGCAGAACGACTCCCTACCATCCCGCAGCCAATGGCCTCGTGGAGAGACTGCACCGCACGCTGAAGGCCGCCATCATGTGCCATGCAGGCGAGCAGTGGACCGAAACCCTCCCACTGGTCCTCCTTGGCATACGCACCTCCTACAAGTAGGACCTGCAGTCATCCGCAGCAGAGCTTGTCTATGGAGAGCACCTGCGGGTTGCCGGTGAGTGCCTGGTTCCAGCCACCCCGAAGGTCGAGGCATCCATCGTCATTCAGCTGCTCCGCCGCCACATGGAACAGCTGCGACCAACCCCAGCAGCAAGCCATGCATCACCGGCCACATTTATCCACAAAGATCTACTAGACTCAACCCACGTCTTCTTGCGGCAGGACGCCGTGCACTGGATCCACAATACAGTGGCCCACACAAAATGGTTGCCCGTTCGGACAAAACACTCACACGTTCCGTGTGCGGCCGGCAGGTCACTATCTCAACCGACCGAGTCAAGCCCGCCTACATACTGGAAGAAACCCAGCACGACACCGGCAGTCCACCAGCCCAGCCCTGCAGTGCTTCAACAAAACCTATCGCAACACCAACTCAACCATCCAGGACTACACGTTCCGGGCGCGCTGTACACTTCCCGGATCGTTCCACTCCCTAAGTTCTATACTCCGCAGGGAGGTGATGTGGGAACACCCACATATCATCTTTTCTATTCAGTACTCCGTTTCACATCATAACTCCGAACACCCATCCATACACTGACCCTGACAACAGTTGCTTAACCGTCTCTTCTATTCAGTACTCCGTTTCACATCATAACTCCGAACACCCATCCATACACTGACCCTGACATTCAGTTTCTTAACCATCTCTTCTATTCAGTCCTCCGTTACACATCATAGTATCACTCTCTCACTCCCTCCATCTCTTTCTACCTCCGCCAATTATACGGCCATTTTGTGGTCCCCAAGCAAACCAACCCATGTCAACAAACCACACCCACTCACTCTGCCGGATGACAAATGACAGAGCAGTCAACACGGCAGAGATCTGTATAAAAGGAGGGCAATTAAGACCGCAGTTCATTCACTGGTCGGCCGCTACAAGAAGAAGACAAAGCAAGATAGCCAGCATCAAGAAGGAAGCAGTTGATCTCACATCAAGAAGAAACAGCCGGACCTGCCACCTCAAGAGAGCATTGCCGCCCCTATACCGAGAGGAGTAATTGCTGTTTGTACCACAAAAGGAGACGTTTGTCTGCGACACCAAAAGGAGTGATACTGTCGGTGACGCTCAGAAGGGAGTAAGTGTCGTTCGACACCAAAATCACAGACACCCACAGGCAGCGCACAGTGTGCCTGCCATCCCGCCGGGTACCTCCGTGCTGCACACCTAGCTGCTGACCAGACGCCTCTTCGTCTCACGACAGTCCAGCTCCTCACTGCGACCATGGTCACTGGGGAAACCCAGTAATATATACAGACTAAACCACGGCAGTCATGCCGAAATTCCTACGACGAAAAGTGTACGACTACCAGGCCAATAAAGTTGTTATATGTGTTATACTGGGATCAATACTGACAACTATCCCACAGTATCCCACACACTTATTGAGCTGTTACATAAGCAAGCTTTATTGAAAAATAACGTGAAGTTAGTTTGTTATGACCGGTACTTAAATTTTATTATTAATGTAGGGATTTAGAATGCATATGTATTTTCACACCAGTTGTGCGTTCTGACATTTGTTCTTGTATATCTGTAAATAAAATATTTTATCTCGTGTTTGTATGATGCTATTTTTTGTCGCTAACTTCAAATAAGTTATTAAACATTATTGAAGTTCCTGCGAAGAAGATTTATTCCTGTTTGAAATAAAAGTGTACTCTGCAACTGAAAGAATTAAATGAACCTTTTTCAAGCACATTTAAATTCCTTTAATTACCCTGTGTACGAATGTTTCTTTTTTCTTAGGAGGTGTATAATGAGGTTAAAGTACTTGAAATTAACAATATGTGACGTGTTCCTATATGCAAAATTAATAAGAACCCCATACATCTGTATTGGGTTTAGAATGCTTTTGAAATTTGATAGCAGACGCGCAGAAACATTTTCGTATTTCGGCGAAGCGGACGAGTCCATTTAAATCGGCGGGGGCTTCAGTTCAGTCGACTACTGGCAGCCTAGGCGTTCGCGTCAGCGGTAGTAATGTTGGATACACCATGTTCTGACGTGGTGTGAAAGGTACTGGCTACCCGTTCCATTCGCCAGTTTCCCCTTCACTTCCCCTGTCGTGCGTCACCGTGTGACATCATGTTTCAACTGGACTGTACTCAAGTTCTTTGTTTGGATTATGATACAGATTGAGGATGTTGAGTGAGCAGAGCTGTAAAGAGAATATACTGGTCTATGTGGAAGTAACTGCATTATGTAAAAAATGCATGATAAATTCTGGTCATAATTGTATTTTTAACCACTTCTTATTAAGGTGATAAAATGAAAAACGGATGACAGTGCGAACTGGGACAGAAATATGTTTTGGCGAAAACGACTAGCGTGAAGATTCAGACATAGATGGAAAGCTATTGCATGGTTACTGGACCTTCAAGGAAGGTTGTATGTGCATTTGGTGTGGATTTAGCTGACTGAAAATACTGGACCAGTAGTGGAGCCTGATAAACGATTGGAACGAAACGCTGGCATGGCAAAGTGTTAACGGAGCGGCTCAGTTCTGTCCGTGATACAAGTATAGGCATGCCAACGTCGAAGATTTGACAGTTTGCTACCACTGGTTTACTATCTATGAACGTCGGTCTCAAAATTGCACAGAAACCCTGTGAAGTCTTGCTGGATAACCTGAAAAATGCGAGTGCGTGAATAGTACTGGGATGAGGGTATAAACAGAGCCAGAACTTTGGATACTGTAACCCGGTAACTGTGTATTTCGTCTGTCTGGAAGTTGCGTACTTGTTTCTGAGACTTTCGTTTAGAAACAACATTGCAATATGCTTTGGGATATGTACCCAAACAAGTGAGTCACCATAGCAGACGATCTGCAAGACCAGCCAGCATAGAAACATATTCTGAAATGGACTTCAGATGAGCTTTCTTTCGTTGTGGTTGTCTAAGACTACGTGTCTGTGAAATTGCGGTCCCTAATAGGCTTAACATACAGCCCGACGATGATTCCCAGCGGGGTTATTAGATGTTTATTTTCGCCAGATCGACTCTCTGGTTCATGCAGTCACTTTTATGCTGGGTACAGAGGCTTTCTTTCCTCAGGACAAAATGGCTGTATTATATATCTGACCACTCACTTCCGCCTGTTGCCAAGGTGACGAATAAGTGGTTGTATACATACAGTGGCGTGCACAGGACAACGTTAATCTACGTAGGACAGATGGATAAATGTGGAACATTGGTGGGTTGTTATGACAAGAAATACAGAACTATTCTAGAGAAAGAGACACCCAGGGACACTTTATCTACCACAAATCCCACGTGGACTACACCGAGACGGAACTTGGTTCATGGCTTTGAGAAACCGAAAACTAAGCTGTAATGCAACCATAAAAAGATAACAGTTTGAAATTACAATTTTTATGTGTTACAAAATCCTGGGATCCAACGGTAGTGTGGCAATGGACGCTTCTGTTTTAAAGTTTGATAGCTGAACGTGTCCAAAGATGACTGCAAAGGGTCGAAACATGTTGCAAGTTGCTATATTTTAATAAAAACAGCTGTGACGACTCAAAACGGTCGTTGCGTTTACTGCATATACTTACCCCATGGAGCAGAGCACTTCTTGAGAAGGTAACCAGTAAACTTTGCAGCTAGTGAAGAAGTTCCCCGCATTTTTGGAACCCGAAAGTTCCTCACCGTACCCACAAGTGCCCGTCACCCGTCCCTATCCTGAGCCAACTCCATCCAATCCCCACGACACCTCCAACTTCCTGAAGATCCATCTTAATATACTCCCATCTACATCTTGGTCTTCCGAATGGCCTCCTTCCCTCAGGCCTTTCCACCAACACCCTGTATACACCTTTATCCTCCCCCAAACGCGCCACATTCCCTGCCCAACTCATTCGTCTCGATTTTACCACCCGCACAATATTGGGTAAGGAGTACAGATCATTCAGCTCCTCGTTATGCAGCTTTCTCCATTCCCCTGTCACCTCGTTCCTCTTACGTATATATATATATACTTGTTAGCAAAACACAACGGTTTGTCACTGCTGAAGATGTTACTGCAGCCGCTGGGATACGTGAAGAAAGTAAAATGTGTTACTTACTGTAGGCTACAATTTGCCGGTGACATTGTACCTTCTACGCAAACTGACGTTATCAAGGTCCTTTGGCTTTTCGCTTGGCATTCTATATTTTCTCAGTACTTTTTCTCTAAAGCACAAGCGTTCCAAATACTTGTCAATATTGGCTTCTAAGCATGGCTTTATTAACAACCACCCAATAAATTTTCGTGGACATCTCTTGAATTTTGGCCATATCGACGAAAATTTTACAGAGTACGCGAAAAATATAATCTGGGTACACCGTTTTGTAAATTATGATTTTCGTTACACCGATTTTCACAAAAACTCGCAACTGCTGAACAGTATTACGTGGAGATTTTGCTACACCGATTTTCACACATATGTGTCAAGATGTATGGGAATTATGGTACAAATTTATATAAGCCCAGACTTAAAATATGACTGTCACTGGTCGATTTTCATGTAGGCTAAACCAAGCTTGTTCAACAAAAAATATTTCTATACTGAATTTCATGAAAATCCGACAGACACTTTAGACACAGGTAGTAGGACACAGACGGACGGACTCGGTCTTCATTTGAGGCGTTCTCATTACTTTGTAAAACTGTTTACATATCCCCTGGGACGCGCTGTTCTGTGGCATAAAGAATTTAGGAAATGCATCAGTGTTCAATTTCTCACGATGCGTGTTGCTCCGGTTGTGGCCACTTTTGGCTCTTACACCGCGTAGGATAAGTGTTTGACTTTTCGGAAGAAGTTACTACCTTCCTCTTAAGGGTGACTGAATTTGGCTAAGGTCATGCTACCCAAAAGACCGTTTGATGTTACGGAGTGTACGAATCGTGTAACAAAGCGGACACGTTCGCATTTTATTGATATTATATATTCAGTTCGTAAATTGTAACTGGTGATGGTCTTTTCTAAATTGCACCAAACAAGTTGGGCCAGCGCTAGGCCATGAAGTGAGACAGAACGACATCAAGTGTACTACTGACTCTCCTAATTACGTTGTTATGTACCACTTCTGTTCCGCCTTTTTTTATTTGAGCGGTTCCACAAGTTTGAACAATGACATCGCTGCAAACTGTGATAAAAATGAACTAAATTTGTCTCCGAGTTAAAAAAATAGTACAACGTAATACCATCTCTTCAATTGTTTCGAAAACCCGTCGACTTTTGAGTCCGTTCCATAACACATGGTGCACTTTCATCTAGAAACAATTTTCTGTCCGGTAAACATGTAGCCAGTTAGTCGCACAGAAATAGGCGTAAGTCTTCACCAAAACTGTCTGCATTTTTTGTCCGAATTTAACCAAAATTGGAAGTATTGGCAACATTACTAACTCCAGGGAACAGAATCATCTTTGAGACATTAACAGGTCCTCAGGTTTTCTTAGACAACCAACGAAAAAACAAAATATTCTGAATCGACGTGTAGCAAGCATTCCCTGATTTTAATATAATGTGATTTTTTTGCTTCCAAATTCGATTTGTTGGTGCAGTTCCCAGACATTTTAAACTTCCCGCATTTTCAAAAGATCTCTTCGCTATTACTATTGTAGTGCTCCGGTGTTATGAAGCTACCGCTGACACTACTTTGTGATTACTTTACGGGCACCGTCGTTAGACCGCGTGTCCGTAATTTAGTCTAATGCTGCCACCATGTACCGAAGTACAACGAGTTTAGGAATACAAGGGAGGGTTTGTCCAATCGAACGACCGCTAGTCACTATTGCCTAGGGTTATAAATTTATTTACAATATACACTTATATATAATTTGGATGATTCATAGTTATTTGTAAAATTTATAATAAAGAGAATTGGATAATCGTCTTGCCTTTTACGTTATTCAAGGGTTTCGGAATTTACTGCTCGAATGGGTTAAATGAATATAGTCAGAGAGACTCACCCTGCAATACCAGAAGCGTCGTGAAGTATAGAAGCATTCTGTATTAGAGCTTCAGTATTATTTAGTATAGAGTCTTCTTCAGATAGCACTAGGTCGATGTTAAATCAGAATTTCTTTGATAATTATCTCGTCGAAAATGTAAGCCTGAACGTAAATCTGAATGTGAATGTTGAAGTAATCGCGGTGTTAAGTTGTATACTTAAAATCATGCTTACTACAGCGTCTTCCTGGATTACTGCAATTTATGTGTTCTAGTTCGCTAAAGTTCCTGGTGTGATGTACAAGTGTTGTAACTGGGTCAAGCTGACTCGATAGTATTAAGACAAGACGATTGTGACTTCCTACATATTTCAACTAATAAATCTAGGGCAAGTGTTGTGAAACGGTTTTTCGAATTTAAATCCAACCCAATAATTCAAACCTGTAACTTTGGGTATTACATCTTGCCCCTTTTTAAAACGGAATTTCGGGTAAACACATAGTTTAAACCGAAATTTCATTACCCATATGGTTGTTACAGTAAAATACGATTAGCAAATATTTAGCATACATAGGCCCGTGATCACAATTAAAGTACATACAGTGTACCAATATTAATAATAACCAACATGTAACAATGGGGTGAGGAAAATGTAAAATTCAATTTTCCGTCGTAACATTTGTACATAGCATTTTGTCTTTACACAGTATAAACAGTATCAACTTGGTTCTCAGGTTTCGAGCTATGTGTGCTGCAGTACGAAGGCCGGATGCAGGGGAGTTTTCGCTGAGTCAGCGACCTTGGTGTGCCTGCTAGAGGCCAAGTGGACCTTGGTCGCCGCTATGTTGTTGTGTCAGGAAGTTGACTCTGGCTGCTTAGTTTTTGCATGGCAGTGCGTATGTAGCGAAAGTGACGCTGTCGCAATGTTGTTCCCAATAAGCTGCGGTTGTCGGGTGCTCTGATGCAGGTTCTGGATGAGTCGAGGACTGGGGTGTAGCATTTTCTGGAGACTTATCTGTGCGCAGACAGCACAATGTGGAACATTGAAGTTTCGATCGGAGAAAAAAGTGGAAGACCATCAGAATTGTGAAAGCACAAGAAACTACGGCGAGTATCAGGTGCCAATGTGCCAGGGTTTCCTGCGGAAATGTAGTTTTCTGGATGTGAGCCAGTGTGTATGTCGAGAGATTTTTGCGTTGTTGCAAGACGATCTATCAGTTGGTCAAGTTCGTTGAACTCTGCTGTGAGTGCCGCTTCGAAAAGGGGAGCTGGTGTCTCGATAATATCGGAAAGTCGTCTGGCACGTACACAAACAAGGCGCCGAGGTTAGCATGTGCGACGCCGTGTAGTTTCGATAGAGTTCGCATCTGGCCAGAGGTGATGGAGCAAGTTGTGGCGTGAATCAAACCCGCGCAGGAAAATGTTAGGGTATGTGTTACCCACACGTGGTCCCGTGGCCATCTAATGGTCACTTGACGCCGACTCAGAAAATGGTACATTCACACGTCTCCATGCCGCGACAAGGTAGATGTCTCATAGTTGAGCATCAGGCTTCTCCTGCAGGGTCCGTCTTTAGTTGCAGTCTGAATGTACAACTTGGACTCACATGTAATTGACCGAACGTCATAAAGAGCTCTGTCCGCCGGGCATATCGCAATGCTTCCTGTGCTGTATTTTTGCACGTCGGCTGCTGTCATCAGATGTAATCTCTCTGACTATATAAGCCAAAATAGTTATACTTGAGCTGATATACCGCAAAGGTGTCATTTAGTACTCGCGTAGGTAAGGCGATTATCCTAAACAGAGTGAAGTGTTGGCTCTCAGTTTTTAACGGAACTTCTAAAATTAACTTGATACCGTGTGCGGTACCTACCGCGGTTGCCTTAATTAATTCATAATAAAGTTAATGTTATCCAATTTGGTACAGGCAATGAGTTCATAATTTTCAAGCAAACACAAAGAAATATTTCGCAGGATACTGTGTAAAATATTTGGGCCTATAATTGTTATGGGCAGTTTTCCTGATAGCGTATATTGTACGGCCATTAGCAACTCATCGAGCTGATGGGTCAGCTGTAATAAAACGTATTCCAACTCTCTGATCACTGTAAACAGTTTGCTCTGGTTAAACAAAGTCAAATTTAGCCACATGACATCTCTAGTCAACTGTACATATAGGTTTTGTGATTGGATTAATTCGTTCTTTACAATAGAGGACATTTGAAATCGCGTCTGTATTTATCCGCGTATTCTGTCCTAGCCCCTTAACGTATGCCAGTTGGTTTGCCAATGAATGAACTATATCGGCTTCCTTAGATTTTAGTTCAACTATGGTTCCATGAAGCTGATCTTAATCTGACAAAGTCACCGTTCCAAACACAGTTTTTAGGATGGTTCCACCCAAATTCAACAAGCCTCGGCGCCGGTCTATCCTAAGGAGTAACTGCTGAAAATTTGAGTCTCAACTCTAGTGTTGAGCAAGTTCCCATCTTATTTCAATTCTGCAACAGGCGTAAATTCTTTCCTTTGTTTATCTACCGAGGTGAGGTCATTTCTGACTTGCAATCGCGTCCTCATAGACTTGCGTATCTAAGTCAATCGCTACGCGCCAGGCATCACTCGTGACTATGATGTTTTTTCTTTCAAGAACAGCATACTTTTGTTTACTGGTAGCACTTCGGTCGTCTTTACATTCAGGAAGCCTCCTGAAACACACAAAGGTTTTTCGTGCTAAGTTTTCGTTCACGCTGTAACACGTTTTACGAAAAATATGTACAGGGAATGACGTCACACTGTTCCGAGAGCATTCTACTCGTCATTCTATTCCGCGAAACTACTCTTCGTCTGCGACCTGGTGACGGGGGGTGTGGTCCTGCCTATCGCCAGTTCCCGTCTGCTTCGAGGGGTATCGGAGGGGTGAAAAGTTGGATCGCTCCTCTCTGCTGTTTCTGTTTCACTGGCCAAAGGAGGGGTGGACGCTGGAGGCAAGGCTAGCGGACTGGAAGGCGTTGTGGTCGGGGTTCGCCTGGCAGTGAGTTATCGCTGGCCAATGGATAAGATAGGATGGCTGCGGGAGACATCAGTATCTTGGTCTGGACTAGACATCGCGGCTCGCTTCGGTCTCGACTTTCGCGGCCATTTTAATACGTGAGTCGGGGTCCAGCCAGCGGCGCCATGACACGCCTTTAAACGGTTTAAGTGGACGACGAACTTCCTTCCGTTCTGTCCCAGTATTTCGTAATTCAGGTCAGATAATTTTGCCGTGACCCGATACAGGCCCGTCCAAACGGAAAAAACTTTTTTGATAACCCCGACTTGCGAGCTGGGTTATAGAGATAGACGTAACTGCCGACCTTAAAGCTGTGATGTTTCGCTCGTCTATCACATCGCTTCTTGTTCGCCGCGTAGGACCTCCAGTTCGTTTTGGCTACCGCTTGGTACGCCTGCCTCAAGCAAGCTTTTAGACTCTCGATCAGCTGTTCGGGGCCATGTGTCGGCTTCGGGATTTTTGGTCTTAAGTTCTGGTTGGCAGGAGTGACCATTTACCTGCCATGTAGGTGAAAGGACTATAGCCCGTGGTGGAGTGCGGCGTTGCACGGTACGCTAATAGGAAGTACAGCAGTTTTGTCCCAATCCGTATGAGATATATTCACATAATGCGAGAGACCTGTGTGAAGGGTCCTATGGAGTCTTTCTACATGGCCGTTACTCCCGGCGTGATAGCTAGTCGTACGGGACCTTTGAATCCCCAATATCCTACACGTTTCATTGAAAAATGAGGACATAAAAGCAGAACCTTGATCTGTTATCAATTTGGAACCTCTGCCGTGACGCGTAATTATCTGCGAGGCTTATACTCTAGCACAGGACAATGCTGACTGGTCCTGAATGAGAAATATCTTCGCATATTTCGAAAAGTTGTCGATGAACTTCAACAGATACCTATCCTATCTTGGGGTCGGAGGATATGTTCGCGTAATGTCCATTGAAGTGACTTTGAATGGAGCTACTGGATTTCCGAGGTCGCCGAGAGGGGCCGTGTATTCGCGGCTTCCCTTTCGCCGTTGACACGAGTCGCACTCTTTGACGTAATCCTCTACTGATTTACGCATTCCGCGCCACCAGAAATTTAGTGCAAGTAACTCGCAAGTGCGTTTCACACCATGGGTGTGCAGCGTAAGCAGGATCATGATTTTCTCATATGACTTTCCTGATTAGTTTTCTGGGAACAAGCAACTGATGCTTATCATTACTCTGCCGTCTGTATATGAGACCTTCGTCGTCATAAAAGAATTCCAGTCGGCTGGAGTAACTTCCGGGTTGTAGTTCCTTGCAGAACCGGTCTTTACGTTGTTCGCTGAGTACTTCTTCAGGGTTCAATTTATTTTCGCTCGAAATGGTACCAACGTGTCTGCTTAGGGCATCGACATGGGGTATTTTGGTCCCGGTTCGATGTTTAACTATAAAACCGAGCTCCGACTCTCAGGGACCAAAGCATAAGTTCGGCGTTCGTGTCTGAGCAGGTTTTCAGGTACGTAAGGGCTGCATGGTCCGTTCTAACCGTGAAACGTTTACCGTAGAGATAACATCTGAAATATTTGGCGTCCCACACTAAAGCGAGTAGTTCAGCTTCTGACGCTGAATAAGCCTATTCGAGTTTATTTAGGTGCCTACTTCCGTACGCGACTGGGCGTTCAAGCCCGTTTTGTACTTGTGACAGAATAGCCGCTACCGCTACCTTTGACGCGTCAGTGGTCAATATAAACGGTAGGTCGAAATTTGGGTAAGCTAATACTGGGGTAGTGCAGAGCTTCGCTTTTAACTCACCAAACGCCTCTTGCTGGCCATGGTCCCAGTTGAATTCTTGTCCCTTCCGAGTTAGTTAATGAGCGGTTTTGTCGCTTCAGCAAATTTTGGCGCGAGTCTGCGGTGAAACGATGCAAGTCCTAAGAAGGCCCTAACGTCTTTCGCGTTACGGGGGGTCGGATAGTTCCTGACTGCGTCTACTTTATCGGAGGATGTGGAGACTCCTGACAACACGTAACCCAAATACTTCACTTGGGGTTGAGCGATCACGCACTGTCCGGGGTGTAATTGGAGATTAGACATTTCAAATATCTCCAACACTCTTTCGAGTTTCTCCGCGTGTTCCTCTGCCGTTTTAGAAAAGAGTATAAAATCGTCGAGTTAAATACAACAATCTGTGCCAACTAAGTGCTTTAGAACGACATCCATGAGTCTTTGGAAGTTTGTCGGTTAATTACTTAAGCCAAATGGCAAGCTGTTAAATTCGTAATAGCCGGATGGTAAGTAAAGCCTGTTAACTCCCTTTGTTCAGAAATGTTAATTTGCCAAAATCCGGAGTAACAATCTAACACGGAGAAGTATTTAGAGCCAAATAGGCTAGAGGTACTATCTTCTAGTCCAGGTAAAGGGTGGGGGTCAAACTTGGTCACTGCGTACAGCGCGCGGAAATTTACGCAAAATCTAAACTTCGTTTTTCCATCCAAACTTTTTTGGGGACGAGTATCGCAGGAACTGACCAAGGAGAATGGCTCTTTCGAACTGCCCCTTTCTGAAGCATGTCGTTAACTTGAGACTCAATTTCTGCGCGTAGTGCGAACGAGGTCCTGTACTGGGGACGCCTTATTGGTGTCGGTTCGGTTACCAAAATTTGGTGTTCGTCCACGTTCGTGGATCTGAAATCGTTCGCCTCCTCAATGTGGAACACGTGCGCGTATTTCTGCAACACGGATTATACGAGTTGCTTCCCATTCTTAGTCAAAATATCCAATTCCCCTCCTAACAGTTTCTTGTACAGGTCTTCGTTTCTAGTTTTCCTCTGAGGCCTAGTAGGGGACTCCGTATATAGTTGTTTCCCTATATTTATCTGGTATATCAGTGTTTCGGACACTTCTTCAGCCAGGCCAAGGCCTGTAGCCTTGGGTAAGGTCAGTTCCTCTTGGCTGAAGTTGGCTAGCATCACGTACACATTACTTGCTGACGCGTCGGTACTCGCCTGCCTAGGTGGTGACGTCAGCTGTGTCTGGTCGAGCTCTTTTGTCCCTACTCTGGTCATTGCACGAGCAGAAATTACTCCTTGAACGGGTATTGTCGCTGGCTCGATAATACAAGGGACAGAAATTCTTTCCCCTTTTCCTAGTCCAACTTGGCCGTAATCACGTGTCGACATCTCGGCGCGATGGTTACGTCTTGCGCTATCTTGACCAACCACGATTTACAATAATGTGTGGTCTCGTCTAAGGCATGGCTGTCCAGCCTGGGCCTACTACCTTTCTGCTCCTCCTTACACGTCTGAAGGAGTTTATCGTTCTCCCGTGTGTCAGTCGGAAACACGGACAGAGCTGCGCGCTTTGTGGATATACTATTACACACATACGGCGTTTTGTTAATGCCATCTAATAACAATTTTCCTATATCAAAGTTGATATAAGCGCCGGTCTTTTCCAGGAAGTCTGTACCGAATAACCCGTCAGTTTCTGTAGGGAAGGGGCACACCAAAAATATATGGCTACATTTCCTCTCGCCTAGAACAAACGATACGTGCTGCTGCCCTTTTATGTTAAGGGCTTCTCCTGTAACCCCATATGGTTTCATAGCAGTGACTCTGACGTCACGCCTCGACACACCAGGTTGAAGTATAGATGCATTCGAAACTGTCTATGATTAAGCGTTTCAGTTTTCCCTCTATCTCCAAATAAACAGTAGGGTAGCCTTTCTCTAGCGGAACTGAAACAGTGGGCCTATGACATCTTTTCCGGGGGCGTCAAGGTAGAGGGAGCTGTCGTCGCTCTCACCTCTTACTCGTTTCCCTGAACCTTGGTTTCTTTGTTTCCTCCATTTTGTCTCGCGTGACGAGGTTCGTCACGGGGTGAGCGTGAACGGTTTGAACGTTTGCTCGGATTTTTCCTTCCAGGCGCATTGTGCGTTTTCCCGCGTTTTAGCCTCGTGAGCCATTCCCGCGCGAAGTGCCGTCGCCCTTCGCACTCGTAGCACCTAGGTTCTGTTCTTGCTTGGACGTCCCTAGTGCTACCTGAGGTCACTGACCTATCTGCGCCACGCTCATACCTCCTTCCTCACAGGTGGTTAGCTGCGCACTTTGGGCTATGATTTCCGGCAGGTTCCTTGTCGTCCTGCCGGGTTGAAAGCCGAACCGATTTGTCGAACTTGGTGTAAATTTTCGGCAAACCTTTCCTGCTTTAGCGCTTCTCTAACAGCGAGCGCTGTTGTCAGGGCTTGGCGTAAATCCTGATGATTTTGAAATTTGACTTGTCGCCCAACTTCGCCCGACAGGCCCGCCACAAAACTGGCCAAACATCCTTTGTGCGTTTTCGCGATGGATCCGCTGTGTTACAGGATCACTGTCTTTGCACATGATCTTTTACGCTAGTGCCCTACACCGATCTGCGAACTTCTGGGGACATTCTTTGTTAGCCTCTCTGGCCGTCTGCAACCTCATGAAGTGATACTGGTCGGTGTGGACATCACTAAACCGTTCCCTGAACGCTTTTTTAAATTTTTCCCAAGTTGCCTCTTCTGCGTGAAGTTCTAAGCATGTATTATAGAACGTCCTAGCGGAGTCAGTAAGTTTTATAGCCGCTATTTGTAAACAGACGAATGCCACCTTCCTATTTTAGCTTCCCTTTCTATATTTTCGAAGAATTCTTCTAGCGAGACAGCTGACTCGGAACCCGACCATTTCGACACTAACGAAATGAGAGACAAATCTTTGTGCACAGTGGGGGTTCCCTTTGACAAGCGTTCTCTCAGCTTGGTTATTTCCGCTTTCGACTCTAGAAGTTGCGCTTGAAGGCTTGAGTCCTGCATAGTGAATTCGTGTTAGAACCAATGTAATTTTGAATTTTGACCGACGTAAATCTCTGTGCCTATCTGACGTGTATATTTCAAATTCCCGTTCGTACGTGGTAGATAAGTAGCCAATCTATGTGTAGGCCTGACTATCTATCCTACCTGGACCGATATCTCTCCTGCCTCTTGCAAACCAACACGTCGCGGTAATGCCAATGCTAACCGGTTTGTACCGCGACCGCTGCCTACCAATTTGTAGTGCCCCGGTGTTATGAAGCTACCTCTGACACTACTTTGTGATTACTTTACGGGCACCGTCGTTAGACCGCGTTTCCGTAATTTAGTCTAATGCTGCCACCATGTACCTAAGTACGAGTTTAGTAATACAAGGGGGTTTGTCCAATCGAACGACCGCTAGTCACTATTGCATAGGGTTATATATTTTGTTACAGTATACACTTATATATAATTTGGATGATTCACAGTTATTTCTAAAATTGATAATAAAGAGAACTGGATAATCGTCTTGCCTTTTACGTTATTCAAGGGTTACGGAATTTGCTGCTCGAATGGGTTAAATGAACATAGAAAGACTCACCTTGTAATACCAGAAGCGTCGTGAAGTATAGAAGCATTCTGTATTAGAGCTTCAGTATTATTTAGTATAGAGTCTTCTTCAGATAGCACTAGGTCGATGTTAAATCAGAATTTCTTTGATAATTATCTCGTC
>Ga0268261_10001528_pt1 | contig 16024 bp, 17 predicted proteins | sample TergutNc150P1_FD_190353 | JGI IMG/M metagenome (GOLD analysis project Ga0268261, IMG submission 190353) | Nasutitermes corniger P1 segment gut microbial community from laboratory colony in Florida, USA - Nc150 P1 (SPAdes) (version 2) | ecosystem: Host-associated > Arthropoda: Insects >... | reverse complement strand
TTCGGGTTCCATAAATGCAGGGAATTTCTTGACTAGCTGCAAAGTTTACTGGTTAGCTTCTCAAGAAGGACTCTGCTCCATGGAGTAAGTAAGTAAGCAGAATTGTTAATTCTAAGAGATTTCAAATTGGTTATTTTTAGCTATGCTGGACATGGATCAGGCTCACAGTTCCTCAAGGGGGACGATATCCAAAAGCTGAACGTCCGTGCTGTGACCTTCCTGTTTGGATGTTCAAGCGTCACCAGTCGGGATCTGGGGGGACGAGTAGAACATGCTGGAATATGGCACTTCTATCTCATTGCAAGTTGGTGAGTGTTTATTCTAATTGTCAGAGAAAGAAGAAAGAACACGATACTCGCTTTGTTATTGACATGCTAAAAAAGTTTGAGAGAAATAAAAACAATATGCTCTAACTTGATGGGTCTGCTGTCATGTTCATTATGCTACTGCAGCCCAGGTCATAAGCTGTTTTTGTGAGTAAACATCTGTTCTTAGTTTATCTTCTACACCAACATCTTTATCAGAGACTAATAAAGCTTCAAATAAATCAAGCAACTAGATGCAACAATCTCTCAAGTTTATTACTTGACGTTTATGTACAGCTCAAAATGTTTCGGGCGTCCTCACACCCATCATCAGGAGCTCAACTGCAGTAGCAGCCTCTGGTTTACCATTGGAATGTGGTGGTAGCAGTGCTGTTGGTTGTGGTCGGGCTGGATACATTTAATACTTGTAAAGCTTCTCTGTATTTCCTCACAGTGTGGTTTTGCCCAGTAAATTAACATCTTCACCACTCATCAGAAGCTGATACATTCCATTCAGTTTCAATCCCACCTGCTTTGCTCAGACCATTCTGAACAGTAAATGTATCACGCAACTAACCATACGATCCTCAGGATGTATTTTCTCCTTCTTAAGGCCGATTCACACATAGCACACCGTGCCCATGCCATTCCCCTGCCATGCTGTGCATTAATTCACACATGCCATGCCACGCCCCTGACCTGCTCCGGCTGTGCCGTGTCCTCCGTGAAAGTCCGCGTGGTAGCCGGAAATATCCGAACTGCTAGTCCAACAGTTTAACAGATCGTCTTTTTTGTAGTGTGCTGCTACCACTCTCTACAGTCGTAGGTATGGATCGTTGTAAGGAGGATTGGTATGCTTCTGATAACAATCTTCGTGGAACTCCGCGTGGTAGCCAGAAGAAGCCGAACGCGGGAAGGTAGCCCACAGGCCGTCTCTCGACGGCCATGCTGTGCCGTAGCCTTGAGAAAAATGGCATGGTCAGAGCATGGCATGGGCGCGGCATGGCAAGTGTGAATCAGACACGGCCACACTGTGTAAATCAAATGGGAATGACACATTCTAAACCCTTAGTGGCACGGCATGGCAGGGGAACGTCATGGGCACAGCATGCTATGTGTGAATCGGCCTTTAACTGTTAGTTGCATATGATTTTTATACTAGACTACTGTATTGAAGTCAAAAGTCTGTGTAACAAAACAAGGCTAAAAAATACAATATGAACGAAATGAAGTACAATTCTGTTCGTTATTTAGAATGTGAATTTCAGAAAATGTGATCACATGCCTGTAACATGTGTGATGCAGTCAAAATTGACTTCTGATCCTGTTTATTCATGATATAATTTGCAGTCCCATGGTGATTGGCAACTTGTGGAGTGTAACAGACACTGCGATAGATGCCATCACAATCCGCATACTACACAACTGGTTGCCGGCGACACAGGAGATGGTGGAAGATGACCCAGATGCACCAGCATTGTGTTTTTCAGAACTCTACAAATGGAAGTTTGAACCTGACCTGCTGTATGCCTTCGAACGCAGTTACACCTCTGTTAAACATTACATGGCAACAGCTGCTCTGGTGGCCAGGGGACTCCCTATTGTAATTAAAGGCAAAGTGGACAAGAACACAGTGGCACAGCACTAGAACAGGAAAGTACTGTCAGCTGATTAATTTCAAGTAATTTTTCCGCAGTAAGTTCATATTCCTGTTAATGCCAAAATATTAAATATTCAGATGCTTGTACAAACACGGCACTAAAATTGCCATGTTCAGTGAAAATATGAAATGGCCACATGTACTGAATTCTCAAGAGCTCTTCTTCACATCACACCTCTAAAAATCCTATGCTGTCGTACCAACCTGCTTAGCACTAGTCTGTGGCATTTTATTGAGCTGAACAGGTCTGTTTTTAACTTCTTTACCAACTAGGGAAGTGTGGGGTGGAAACAGGACATATGTAACCTCTCCTTCCCCCTCCACACACACACACACACACACACACACACACACACACACACACACACACACACACACACACACACACACACACATTTTCCTGTTTTCCCAAATTTATATAAATATGCTGCTGAGTTCGTCCCTCAAATTTACAGTAACCCCCCAAACCCTCTGACTGCACTGCAAGGAATAAATACTTACAGCCAAATGATGATGCATGATTTTGCAGGCTTAACGTCAGTCATTTGCAGGCAATCCCTTCAAAAAAGGGAGCTATCACGAGCCATTTGAAAGTACGTGAATAAGAACTTTTTGTCTCAAAATTGAGAGAAAATTAAAAACAAATTACAACCGATGAAATCCAAACAAAGAACCTACGTTATGTTTACAAATACAATGAAAATGGATTTTTATGTTTCTTGAATCTACATCTTCCTTCCTTCAGATTTATGGAAGATTACTCTCTCCATCCACAGTTCATGCTGTAATTTGCCACTATAAAAACATATTGTAAGAACTCAATTATTCTGAAGTCTGCCTTCTTTGTAACATTGCTACAGTACAAATGGGCTACTCTAGGAATTTCAAAATAACAGCATTTCACAACAAAGCAAAGCAGCCTGTAAGATTAGGGGACACTTTCTAACAGTATGTCTCTTCTACTGCTCAACATATAGTAAGACAATATAGTACAGCTGAACTAGAAGCAGTAACAGCCAGTCAACCAAAGTGTCCAGGTGTACTCCCTGTTTTAACTTCAAGAACAGCAATATGCTCCCTGCAACAAATTTTAATATCACTACTAATGTAACTGGTTTACAGAGATTCTCTGTGTTGTTTCACTCTTATACACACAACTGCAGCTCTTACTGCTTAACTAAAAATCCCCTTTATAAAAACTCTCAATATTGTACAAAAACATGTAAGAGAATTGAATCTCAATCCAACCATTTAATTTTCTTTTTTTAAATTTTTGTTCCATTGGTTTTTTCATTACTAAAGTCCACTGATGACAAATTCTGTGTGTGTGTCTAATATGTAGTATCAGTTGTATGTAAGGCTGTTTTGTGTCTTGGACAATTTATTTTGTTCGTGAACATTATCGAGTTTTTTTTGTTTAGTTTGAGATATAGGTTGTTCATTGATATATTTAGTTCTTGGTTAACAAATGTTGCCATATATTTCCATATACTCTTCCAAGCGTTAGCACATTCTAAGTGCATATTGTAAAGTTTCTCCTTCATTATTAAAGTCGAAAGACAACGAATTCTGTTGCAATATGTAGTATTGGTTACATGTGTTTTTCCATTTAAATTGCATGTACATACTGTATGCCTCCATATGTGTATATAAAAGCCTGATTATGTCCTGGAACAATAAGCCAAAATACATCACCTCTCTTCTTTTAAAACAGTTAATGAAAGGCTGCGTCAATAGAAACATTACTCCATTGGGTATAACTGTTTTTTTACTTGCTGGTATGTTCAACAAGAAATGTCATGTTGTTTTGTGGTTTATATGGAGCAGCAAGCAATACAACAATAACACTGGTCGACAAAGATTTTGTCCCATGAAGAAAAATGTCTGTCTCTGATGTATTTTTGGATGTTGAATTCAAATATGTTTCCAGAATTTCTCTATCACCCACACCTTTCACTCCAGGTTAAAGGGCTGGAATCTTCTGCGCCAGGACACTAAGGTGTGTTTTTACCGTGGGCGCCATGAAGAATTCAAGGATTTCTTCTCCCAGGAAGGTGGTGTCGTGTTTTGCAATGATGTTTGTTCCATTATGGAAGTTCTTGGCCATGAATATAACCCAGATCAGTGGCGCTTGTTCATTGATTCGTCAAAAGTGAGCTTGAAGGTGGTTCTACTCCACAATGGACAGACAGATTGCAAAACTGTCCGCATCAGAGTACTTCCATAAGCCATACAATATGTATCCATTATTCAATGTTTCCTTCTCTTAGTCAATATCAGTTGTACCACACCAAATGCAAAGACGGCCTTTAAGGCGCAGCGGCATGGGGAGACTTTGGGGCCCCCAATGAAATATAACATAATGGGATCCCTACCGTGAATGTTAGTGAATTACACATACAAATAAAATGCTCACAACAAAAAGCTCTGACACTCAAACTATCTGCATCACTTTCAAAACAAACTTACCAATGAAGCTCTTTATAATTTATGAGGATTTAAAGGCATAATTTAAAAATTAAAAAACATTAAAAGCACAAGTGAGCATGAAGGCACACGTCTGTCACATGAAGGCACACGTCTGTCACATGAAGGCACACGTCTGTCACATGCATAAATTCTATAGATCCACAGCACTGCAAAAAAAATCGAACACAGTCAAACTGCACGGTCAGTCGGTGCCTGCCCTCCTGTATTCTATGTATGTATAGTTTGTCACAATAAGAGTAGGATATGGTTTAAGTCTAAAACATACAAAATGTACAAGGTATGCAAAGTATACTGAATTATTACAGTGAGAAATACTATAAAAATTTATATACAGCATAGCAGAACATGTTCAAACATAAAACATTCCATGTACAAAGTAACAGGAATGTGTACTTAAGTATCTTCTTAATGCAATTTTAAATTACGTGACCTTCCTGCAATAAGAGAGACAGTTTCTGCTCCAGTTCAAATGCTATCTGCCATTCCAGACTGCATTGCTTTTGCTTCCTTCCAGACACCACCAATACCAACTGCTGCCATGTGAGTGTCAGTGTGTCATGTAGATGTGAAAGGCAGGTAGTAAATATTGCATACGTAGTTTATATGTGGCCTACAGCATAATGTTGCTACAAGGGAGAAGCAACTGCATCGTGTTACTAACATCACACACAAGTTCTTTCTTCACTCTTCTAGGTTACTGAACAGCACAGGTTGGTCATCTGGTTGGTTGGTTGGTTATTGAAACAGCGTATCAGTCATTTTCAAGGGGCACGACATAGAAGCTTTCCTCTTGGATACGTCAACTAAACAGATGTTTGCTTTTATAACATTCAGAAGTTGATACTAAATCAGAATTATATGGTAAAATATCCATCGCATGGCAAGAACTAGGAAATCCTTCATATATATTAAGGCTGAATGGCAATTCAGGATCCCCTGATAAATAAATGCCTTACAACATATACCATAACAGTACGGTAGCTCTTCACAACGTACCTGCTGACAGCTTCAAGTTGTCTGCGGATGGAATGATCGATCGTTCATAAACATCACGTGCATATGGGGGCTACATATGCTGTATGGATTGATGTATCAACAGAATGAATGAGCTCATGTTTGTTCAGATCACCCTCCTGAATGAAGGACTTATTACGCACAACAGAGGTGTAGGGAGGGCCACCAGCATGTACACGCTGATGCCTCTTTAGATTACCCAGTACACCGAAAGACTTACTGCATATATCACAAGAATATGGACGCTCACCACTATGTATGAGTCGATGTTTTTTCAGGCTACCATGAAGACTAAATGACTTGTTACACACACCACAGATATATGGACGCTCACCAGTATGTACTGTTTGATGTCTCCTCAGTATGTCCTTCGCACCAAATGACTTATTACATGTGCCACAGGTATAAGGACGCTCACCAGTATGAATACGCTGATGTACTTTCAACCTACTATGCCTACTGTATGACTTATTACACACAGCACAAGTATATGCGTGGTCTCCTGTATGTATGCTCTGATGTTCCATCAGAGTACTGCGATGAGTGAAAGACTTTCTACACATGTCACAAGAATACGGACGCTCACCCGTGTGTATACGCTGATGTCTCTTCAGACTTCCATGCTCACTGAATGACTTATTACATAAATCACATGTATATGGACGTTCACAGGTATGTACGCGCTGATGTTCCTTCAGTTTACACTGTTCACGGAATGACTTATTACATACGCCACACGAATACGGACGTTCACCAGTGTGTATGCGCTGATGTCTCTTCAGACTACCCTGTTCACTGAATGTCTTATTACATATAGCACACGTATATGGATGTTCACGGGTATGTATGCGTTGATGTTCCTTCAGCTTACACTGTTCACGGAATGACTTACTACATACAGCACAGATATATGGACGTTCACCAGTGTGTACTATTTGATGTCTCTTCAGACTAGCCTGTTCACTGAATGACTTACAACATACAACACAGGTATATGAGCGTTCACAGGTATGCGTGTGCTGCTGTTCCTTCAGCTTACACTGTTCACAAAATGACTTATTACATACAGCACCAGCATTAGGACAATCACCAATATGGATGCACTGGTGTTTCCTTATATCATTCTGATCCGTGAACAGTTTATTACACACATCACATGAAAATGCTTGTGCCTCTCTATGAATGTGTTTATGTTTTCTCAGACTATTCTGATCAGCATATGATTTATTACACAGACTGCAGGAATATGCATGAACATCATCCTGTAGGAGCTGATGTTGACTCACTATATTCTGGAAAAGAAAAAGTTACTTGAGAAACATTAATAAGCGGAGAATGAGTTTCAAACACGGTAGAAAGAAAGTCAAGAAATACAGTCCCTGTAATCATAATTAAATACCACTACCCAACTAGGAACTCACTGAAACTTGTAATGCAAATGCTGCAGAATCCCACAGCCTTCTGCAATCAGTTAACCAGTCCTGTCATCAACTCTGGATTATAATATCGTCCATGGGGCAGGAATGAAAATCCAATAACAATTAAAAATGTTACAGCAATCACTGCAGTTTTAAAATTTTATATATTGGAAACATGTTATTACAAAATTATGAAAAACAGACTGTTGAAAATGTCAATTATGCACTGTGATGTGACACAACCAGACAAATCAAATAGGATGACAGGAGTCAGAATGGCAAAGGGTAAGACATTTAGCTAAGGATGGTGGCAAGAATGCAGCGGGGTCCAAATACATACCACAGTGTCATTACGACTTTTATTACAGACATACTGAAGATGCAGAACCTCAAGCAGACAGGAAAACTTAACGTTCAGCCTTAAGGCTTGTTGTCATGGAGATATTTTATGAGCTGGTAAGTTGAGGTGGCAAGTAGGTTACCAGGTAAGTTTGTATTGCCACCAGGGTTGGAAATCTGTTTACTTGTAGGTTACTTTTGGACAACGTGGGAAAATGCTATTGACGAATTTACTGATGCTATTTTAGTTTTAAGTGAAGAACTGGTCGCAAGTGTAGAAACCGGATCACTCACAGGGAATCACTTGGGGCATCAAACTGTTGGTTTCATGAATTATCTAGTGAAGATCCACAGGAATATAGAAAACACATGAGAATGAGTGTAGAAAAATTCGATGAATTGCTTCAGTTGGTGGAAAGTTATATATCTAAAACAGAGACTGTCATGAAAGCTGCTATTCCTGCAAGACTGAAGCTTGAGGTTATCCTCCGATTCCTTGCCAGTGGGGATTCCTTCTCATCACTTGCCTTATTATTTAGAATTCCACCATGCACCATATCAAGATTTTTACCCGAAACACTGCAATCAATTATCAACGCACTGGATAGTTTTGTGAAGGTATGTATGACTAAACTGTTATTAAATTATTAACTAATACCATATTTTTTTTAAAAAAAAGTGAAAGAGTGTATAGGTAAATTAAATGAAATTCAAATTATATGTGAAAAAGGGAAGTTTAATGAGCCAAAAATGTAGCAAGGTGTAGTTTCATAATAATGAATGTCACAGTACAAAATAGGAAAAGTAGAAGGAAAACTTTCGGTAAAATTACTGAATGAGAAAATGTAGAACTTTAATATCTACAACTGAATGTACTTGGAAATGTCATCGGAAGTGAAATCATCACAAGTTACATTTGCTGCAGAGGAGGCACCACTTTCTTCATATGGAGTGAATGGCTCTCAACGTGATGTAATTATTGACAAAACGTAAGAAGCCAGAGGCAATGGAGTATTCATACAGTGAAGCCTCTCATTTGTTAGTAAACTTTGTATTTTCTCCTGGAGAACGACGAAGCTACGAAGTGGTAATTCTCTCAACTGTCCTGCGACGTGTTTTCCGAAACTGTCATGTTGGTCTTCAAGATACCGGTTCTGTGATAGATTCTGTAATTTTGAAATAGCTGATTCAACAGCAACAATTCTGTCTGGTTCCTGTTTGTTTCTAGAAGGAGGTGGCTTTCTTTCCGGAGAAACATTTTTTCGCTTTTGGCCTATCATAGTCCCTTCTGATGTATCAGCAATTTCCTTCGTAAAAGTGGCGCCATCGCCTGGTTGGATTTGTTTCGTGACTTCAACTGAGAGTTCCTAGAAATTAATAAATAATCATCAAATTAGTGACACCACTTTTTTAATTATTATATATGCATTATCTGTTTGAATTTTTTTAAATTTTTCAGGTACCAGCAATGAGAGAAGGATGGAAAAGAATCCAGGAAGCATTCAAAGCTAAGTGGAATTTCCCCAACTGCTGCGGAGCTATTGACGGGAAGCATTGCCAAATAAAACGTCCAGACAACAGTTGTTCAGAATTTTATAATTACAAAGGGACTTACAGTATAATCCTATTTGCCTTGGTTGACGCAGATTACTGGTTTGTTTTCAATGAAGTGGGTAGTAACGGTAGAGTTAATGATGGTGCCATGTTCAGAAATTCAACACTGAATTCAGCAATGGAAAATAATTTGCTCATTTGGCCTGATAATTCAGTTATAATTGGTGATGATGCATTTCCACTCAGAAACACTTTAATGAAACCCTACAGCAAGGTAAATCTGACCCTGAAACAAAAAATATTCAACTATCGCCTTTCACGTGCAAGGAGAGTTTCTGAAAATGTGTTTGGTATTTTGGGGCAACGATTTCACACTCCCAGTAGGCCAATTGAATTGAAAGTTAGTACCATTGATCTCGTAATAAGGAGTGCCTGCTGTCTTCGCAACTGGCTAAGAATGACTTCATCCAGTTACATCAGCATGGGGTGCGTAGACTATGAAGATCTAGACACCGGGACATTTCATGAAGGACATTGGAGAGCTGAACGAAATTTGGGACTAGCCCCCGTTAAGAATATTGATTCTAATAACTACAGTACATCTGCAGCACATTTGCAAGATCAGTATGCTGTGGCAACTCAAAGCTATAGGAACTGACTAGAGTTGCATTATAAATATAATACACACAAATATTGGATCATTTTGTGCAACAGGAAAGATGTGCAAGATATGCTATTTTGGTTTATTAATATTACTTTTTATTATTAATGCAAACCTATGTAATCTTCTATTATTAATACCAATGTCAGTAACTTACCATTGATATGAATGTAATAAAAGTATGAGAAATTATGTAATAAAACAAAGGTACTTACAAGATTCGATGTAGTTGTTCTATTTGATACAACATTTTTCAGGAAAATATCGGCCCACTTGAACCATGCAAGTTTAGGTTGATAAACATCGTCAGCTTTTCTGGGGATTTTTCAATCTTCGTAAGCTTTTGCCGGTACACGTTTTTTATACTTTTTATCTTCTTTCACAGAAACTCCACACTTTCAACAGCCATATTCCTTTTTAATAGTTTACCCATCAGTTTCAACATTGCACTATCATGTTTAATTTTATTGTTGTAATCGGAATGTCGGATATTCCAAAGACCCTCAGATTCCTCATACACATCCAAAAACTTGACAACATCCTCACTACTCCATTTGGACACCATTTGCAATGAAACAGCAATGCAAAACAAGCACGCAAAAGGGGGAGGGGAACACGATCCTTTACACTAGCCACAGAGTGAGCTGGCAGGTGTTGCCACAGGGTTCCACATGCCTGCTCGTAGATCATGTGACCGGCAACAAGACAGCAAGGGAGCCCAATCATCAACTCGAGGTGGCGCTATCTGGGTAAGTGAGTAAGTAGATAGTATGGGTGTTGCTACCTGTCAACTTCACTTACCGCCTGCACTAGCGGCTCGTAAACTATCCCCGTGACGAGCCTTTATATAGAGTCAAAATAGTAAGAAGACTGGAAAATGACCCTTTGGATTTGGTCTCTAAAAACAATGTTCTGTTCTAATCAATTACTAGCCTACTACTGTCTCAGAGGCACAGAGAAAATTAATGAAAACTTCTGTCAACATAGCCCATATCCAGCCACAGATTCTGATTGGATAATTCTGGTACCATCTTTGTACTAATGGTACCAGAAAACAAGAAGTTCAAGGTAAATAACACACCTCTTGTTCTGCCTTTGTTTCTGGTGCTGTTAATGCCAAAGGATCCTCTTCCTCTGGTATGCATGAGACCTCCTCAACTTTCACAACAGCTACCTTACTTCCAGCAACACAAGCTGTCACACACGTCTCCATACGCCAGTCAGGCACACCTTCCAGCACATCTGTGCAGTTCTGTAAACCACAGAACACTTATAAGTCATAATGAATATATGCAATTACATACAACATTATTACTTCCATTTTGTGGTGAATAATCCTCTCGCAGGGGAGACAATCCTGGATGATGAAACAGGTTATGATTCCTGCACATGTAATGTTCACAGTGAAATGATGGGATTTTTTCGTTTGCTGGGTGAACTGTGAAACTGCAACTACAGAACGTCATGGCAAAGTTAATACATCTGAAACACTACATGATTAAAAGACTGTATTGCAATGGATCTCTACAGAGTTCCATACAAAGGTAATATAAAAACCTATGACCATGGGGTAGTAGTGGGGCTTGAGTGGTTAGAGGATCCTAAGAGCTATGCCGGCGGTAGCTTGCTACTGGTAGGGTCTCCCTTGCCGGACAGGTCGAAGGTGATGGCCCAGACTAAGAGAGGCACTCTGGTCCTCCAGCTTGGGGGTTGGGCAGCAGGCTGACGACCTACCCCTGTAAAAAATGCTTGTTACGAAAACTCAAAGAATGAGCCTCGGATGTGTGAGAAGGTTGGAGGCGACTTCTTGAGTCGGCCAAGACCCTGCATGGGTTGTTGCGCCTGGGAGTGAGTGAGTAAGTGAATGACCATGGGGCATTACCTTCTCTTACTCAGTACCACCATACATTGTACACAGTACTGCAGCAATTTAAACCCCTCCTACAATGAGGCATTCCAGAATAAAATCAAGGCAACCTCTGTTCAGCTGAAATAATCAAGTACATTAATTCACAGTACCTTTACACAAAACCACCATAAACAGTACCCCCTACTTTTAATGTCCCCGAGTAAAATATAAGATACATCAGACGATAACATATTTATTTGTACAGCTACAAATGTCAGTAATTTTGTGTCCACAAAAAGTGAACTCAAGAGCAATTACAGTTTCATAATCTGTAATATTTTTGGGTTGTTAATAAAAGATAACAATGGCTGCTCCTCACAGCATCCCATCTTTCACTTCTTCTCTTAATACTCTACATAAGCAAGAACTGCAACATATGACTCCTTCAGAAAATGTCTCTGCAACAAAACATCCACTGACAGGCCCACTTTAATTTCACACTTGTGGACCGAGTAGATGAGGAAGACAAGAGGCCAAAGGCCAAAGACACTGAGATGTAATTTGATTTGTCAAAACATCTGTGATTAACCTTTCTTCAAATGAAATGGTCCTGCAATCTGTGAATATAAATAATGAATTCTAATTAAACCTTAAGTATTAAACATGAAAGAATTATGATAAATGTATTTTGTTATACATACCAAGTTTCAGATACCTCATCTTCCAGCTATGAATGAATTCACTGTACTCAGTAAAAATGTAAACATTCTGTATCAATCAATACTTGGCTCATATACATGTGCGCTGGATTGGAGTTTCACATAAAATATCATGTACGTGAAGTGGATTGAATTCGCCTAGATTTTCTTCCTACATTAACAAATTTTGTTGATGATAAGTGTTTGTATGCAGTAGGATTCCCAGCAGTTCATGCATGTTATATTTTGTGCATTCATTATTAGATTCAAGTATCTTGAATGGCTCCAAATTGGTGTTGGTGGTTAAGACAATGTATGGCATATACTGATTGTGGATTGTTGTTTCTTATATATCATATATGTTCACCAGATCTTTATTTCAGATTTCTTGTGGTTTGTTCCAATTAGAAATCATTATTCATATTTGTAGATACCAGGACTATTTCATTTGAAGAAATGCTAATCACAGATGTTTGGATACAATATGTCAGAGTAATAATCAGCAAATAAAAAGATAGTGCAACAAGTTGGTATTAAATATTATATTACTGTAATATAATTCAAGCAAGGACCACAAGTCCATTCAACATATACCCCTCTACATATTACAAATGCTATCAGCTAAGGGACCCAGGGTCCAGGGAATCACATACAGTTAATTATATATCAACAGGTTGACATTTCACCTGTGCACCAGTGGAGACTAAACATGGCTGCTTCCCCAAACAAAGCATGGAACAACATACACACCCAATGTATGCCCACACAAACAAAACAGGCACCACAACAACATTTGATAACAATGCTCACCTCATATTCAGTTTTTATGGACAAAACTGATGGTCTGTAAACCTCTTCCATTTTTGCATCAGTGCAATCTTCCTCACCCACAACATCCACATCTCTCTCTACTTTGACTTTATCACTGTTTAGCTGTAAAATTGAAATAAAAAGGCATGGCTGACAAAAGGTTTTCAGACTTTCCCTTCCAGTACTCTTTAGATGAGTCTTCAGCGTTTTGGTATGTGCAGAATCTTACGATGACAACAATACTTCAGAAGAATGTGCCCCTTCCATATTCTGGATGTCGGAGTTATGTTCAGGGAGACACGGCAGTCAAATTCATGACAAGAAAACACATTCCTCTGAATGTTGGTGTCAACTGTGACCTAACTGTAAGGTACAGGCATTCAAGGGGAGTGTACAGAAAATAACATAAAATATATTCACAAGAAAACAGTGTACGATAATTTCTCTTCATCAGTCCACACACACACACACACAGAACTCAAAAACCACCTCAAGAATAACCTAAAAACAGGGCTCACCTCAGGTTCACACTTTTCTATGGAAAACGATGAAGGTATATAAAACCTGTAAGGATCCATACTGACAGAATCTCCTTCATTTGGAACACCCACATCTGTTTCTGTTTTCACTGTATCTGCTTCCTGTTGTAACAACATAAATAAAAAAAGCAAATTCCAGTAGATGACACAATCCTTACAGTTTCAATAAAACAGGCAAAACACTACACAACACACAAAACAGTGCATTCCACACCGCGTTTTAGAGCATTCTTGTAACAAGACAAACACAGCACCAAAGAAATTGAACGAAGTTTGCAAAGGTTTGGGAAGCTGTTTGAGAATCCGGTACATTACGGTATTGTAGAGAGAAAAGGTTATCTGACAAGATTGCTTACATACTCCAAAGAGCAGAGTCCTTCTTGAGAAGCTAACCGGTTTTCAGCTAGTCAAGAAATTCCCCGCAGTTTATGGAACCCAAAGGTTCATTACAGCATTCACAAGTGTCTGCCACTTGTCCCTATCCTCAGCCAGCTTAATCCAGTCCATGTCACAGTACTCATCACATGAAAAAGTATCAGAGATACAAATGTGACAATGTTCTGTGCTGAAGAAAACACATGACCTCTGTGTTTGTGAAGCAAGGTATCTATCAGCATACTACTGTGCTACTGTTGGGGCCTACAGCCTGTTTAGCAAGCTTCTCATTCTCAGTAACCTAATATGCAACAATTTTGAATACTGGTTTTACTACCTTTTAAACTAGGTTTCTGTAGTTTATTATACAAGCACGCAAACACAAAAACTCTCATGTGTAACATGTACATGTGTACAAACATATGGACACACACACACACACACCACTGTGGCAAGAAAAAGATCAGCACCATATCAACAGCAAAACAGCAGTCATCATCACACAGAATGATAACAGCAGACAGTTCTACAAACCTGTGTATGTTCACAGGTGCAAATGACTGAACTCTGAACACACAGGCACTATATATTATAACCTGTAAAGTAACAACACACAAGCTGCTGGAACAGCTACATGACAACATATTGCTTCTTAACTTGCAGCACACAGTTTGAACAGAAATGTTTTACAACATAAACTGGGGTTTTACGATGAACTTGAAGTCTAAAATGCAGCATTTTAAGAATAAACACTATTTACAGTATTTTCACAGCTTTAATATACATTTAGGAACTGAATTTTAAAATGTAATTTCAAGCAGTTCAGAAGTAGTCCATATAATTTTCTATTTGTTCAGCATTCCTATACTTACATACACACAGCACTTCTATGTCAGAAAATTATATAACAACCATCCTTGAACAGAATCACAGAACTCTAAATATGACTGTTCAGTGAAGTTGCTCTCTGACTGTCACAGTTATGACTGACACTGGCTGCATGCTTCAGCAGACTAACAACAGACTATGTGCCAATAATTGATCAACTGTAATTGAGCAAATTTTTATTGATTTCATGACAGAGGATATGCTCAAAGTTTGTTATTCCTTTCACTTGCAGCCACCAACATACATGCAGTCCAGTTTTCTATCTGAACCCTCTCACACCTCAACAGAATAACAGACATGGCTTGTTATATAGAGGACTACAGAATTAGGGCAGTATTGAACTAATGCCTTGCAGAAAATCTGAGGTAAATGGACAACTGGAGGCCAACATTACAGTACTACCTCAGGTTACACCTGGCAAAGGGTGTCTGAGTGGAGCCTATCAATGGGCCAGATGAATAGGGTGGTTGACCAACAAAAATTAGAAGGAAGTTCTCTTGACGAAAAAATGATTCCACTGACGTGTACGTCTGATTTCAACCGTGTGGAAGAGTCATGGGTGGGACAAACAGCAATATACATCAGATCACTGGTTATATGACTTGTGTAAGACAATACATAACATTTTTGTACATGCTAATAATGTGTTGTTGGGGCAAACTGATCGATACTACAAAAAGTACCTGGACACAAGAGATTTTTCCAGGATGTGATGTTACTCAATATGAAACATGTTTTGCACTCATAATTATTCCAATAAAACATGGCAACTTGAAATAATTCTGGGCAATGACTTAAAATGTTCCCTAAACACTATCACAGAATAACAATGAAATATTTTGGAGTTCCCTTACATTCATTAGTACCCCCAATGTTATGCCATGTAAACTAACTAATACCAATGTTTCAGCATGTTTGCCTCCATCTTGTGACACATGCAGTCCAAAAACAAACAGTTGCAATGGATAACATGCCAATGATTGAACAGTGGGCCAAATGGACCAGCAGGACTATGCACAGGGCTAGCAGTGTGGGATCAGGCAAGCATCTTCAGCACCACAGACCAGATGTCACATATCTGATACTGAAATGAAGTCACACCCTGTAAGTGGTGGGTGTGAGGAGAAAGGAAACTGGGTGATGTTGATCTGTGGGTCAAGTTTGTAGTTAAGAGAGGAAAGACGAATGGATAATGGCAGAAGCAGAGACCATGGACAGACTAAACTTACCTAATAGAGAACATGAATATAAATATTAACAAAAGCTCTTCACAATACGTTTAGTTCTTTGGCCATGCATAACCAGGAGACCAGAAGACAGAATTCCTTTCTGTACACACAAGCAGAAAGCACTCACCATCCTGTCCTTTACAGTGCAGCAGTACACAGTTTGACACTCTGAACACAAGAGTCAGCAGAAACTTC
>Ga0268261_10001527_pt1 | contig 16030 bp, 15 predicted proteins | sample TergutNc150P1_FD_190353 | JGI IMG/M metagenome (GOLD analysis project Ga0268261, IMG submission 190353) | Nasutitermes corniger P1 segment gut microbial community from laboratory colony in Florida, USA - Nc150 P1 (SPAdes) (version 2) | ecosystem: Host-associated > Arthropoda: Insects >... | reverse complement strand
AAGCGAGTCCGAAGGGAACCCCTCAACCGACGGATCATTCTGCGGCCTGCCCCCACCCACCCGTCATTCTGCGGCCCTGAAAGGGATCGCAGAATCTAGGAGCTGAGCCACGTACTTGTCGACTCGTTTCTACCGAACCGTGGTTTCGAGACGCCGGTCGGCGCAGGGAATGCGCCGACTCGAGGCTCCTCAACCGACGGATGGTGATCCACTGTCATACTGCGGGATGACTACTCATTTCATCCTGAGGGTTGATGTGCCGGGCCGGGCCGCGCGCTAAATTTGGAGTATGTCTTCCGCAGTCGTCACCGCCGCCCCGCGCTTCCCCGCGCTCGAAAACCTCCGCAGCCGCCTCCACCTGGACGCCACCACCCTCAAGATCATCGCCGTGGTGCTGATGTTCGCCGACCACATCCATCAGATGTTCGGCCCGATGGGCGCACCTCAGGGCCTCTCGATGGTGGGCCGCATCGTATTCCCGATCTTCCTATTCCTAATGGCGGATAGTTTCCACTACACCCGGAACCGCAAAAAGTTTTTGACCCGACTATTTATCGCCTCGACCGTAATGTCTCTTGGGTCGATGATTATCTCGATTATGTTTCCGAACCCTTATGTGGTTTTGATGAATAACGCGTTTTCCACTTTCTTGGTGGCCGGATTGTATATGTGGTTTTACGATATTATTCGCGATGGCGTGCGCACTCATAATGCGAAACGAATTGTCAAAGGCGCGTTATTGTGTTTGGTGCCGATCATCACCGCGATCCCGATGTTTCTGGTCGGCAGCCTCGCCGATGATCCCTATATGTCTCTCACCACTTTGCGAGTTATCATCGGAATTGCCGGGTTGGTGCCCAATCTGCTGATGGTTGAAGGCGGATTCCTGATGGTGGTGCTGGGTTTGCTGTTTTACATCTTCCGCGAAAACCGTTGGATTCAAATCGCCATCTTCGCCGCGTTGTCAATCTTTGTGCTAATTCATAGCGGCCCCGCCGATATTCAGTGGATGATGATATTCGCAATTCCGTTTATGCTGCTATACAACGGCAAAGCCGGACGCGGAATGAAAGACTTCTTCTACGCCTTCTACCCCGCCCACATCTGGATCTTGTATATAATATCCACCCTGCTAATCGCCTTCAACGTCTTACCAATAACAGAATACTACCAAAACCTAACCCGCTAAATCCCAGCGGAAAATGAAATGGCGACCAAATCCCAGGGTCGCCATTTTTGTCTCGAACAGCTTCCGCTCCATACTTCATATATGGCAAAATATGGCTATGGAGACGTGGCAGCCCTCGCCGGACACTGTTCGTGACGGACCCTCCGCTGCCCTGGCCACGCATCGTGATGAAGTGATTGCGATTCTGAACGAAGTCGGAGGTCAAAACGTCAGAGTGTTCGGCTCAGTGGCAAGAGGTGACGACACGAAGGCATCCGACATTGACCTACTCGCGGACTTCTCTCCTAACGTTGGAATTTTCTCCATAACCGGCGCCTGGAATCGGCTCCGGGACTTGCTCGGCTTCGATGTTGACCTAATACCGGCGGACGGCCTCAAGCCACGTATGGCCCACGTTCTCAGCGAAGCAGTTGTCCTATGACCGGTCGTGACGAAATCCGCAGCAAATACGGGGCGAGTGCCATAGCTGCGATTGATGATTTTCTCGATCACACGGAAATGGCTGACCGCCTCCTAGATCGCGACCCCGAAGAATCCGATTACGAAACCTATTTCCTCGCCATTGAAGGGGTGATGAATCGGCTTGGTGAATCTGCGAAACGTATGGGAGACGAATTTATCGCCGACCATCCAGAACTTAAGCTTCGTGAAATCAAAGACGCCCGAAATTGGGTGGCACACGAATATCACGACATCTCGCACGAAAGAATAATTGCGGCCCTCGAAAACGAGTTGCCGGCAACCGTAGAAAAGCTAAAACGCCTTCTGGCCTAAAGCCGAAGAGCCAGGTTGCGGGGAAGGGGGGATTCGAACCCCCGAGGGCTTTCACCCAACACGCTTTCCAAGCGTGCGCCATAGGCCGCTAGGCGACATCCCCTGGCGCTCACGCGGTCGTGGACGCCGCGAGTGCAAACCCATAATACACGAATTGCGGCGCGACCAAATGCGTAGTGCGCCCAGATGTCGGGATGCTTGGCTCCGATTGGTAGTATGGCGTTCAAAGCGCTCGTAGCTCAGTGGATAGAGCACCGCTCTCCTAAAGCGGGTGTCGGAAGTTCGAATCTTCTCGGGCGCACCAAATGCCACGTCCGGTGATAACGAGCGGTTGCGATTACGCCTCCCCCTCAGATATCACCTGCCAAATCGCGTCATTAGTATGCACGCTCACTACTAATAATAACAGGTGGCTATGTTTCACGTGAAACATTTTTGGGTGGGCTAGAGGACGCGGTCTGGGTTGGCGAGGATGCTGGGGACGAGAGCGCCCGCGATGGAGGCGCCCGCGCGCACCACCAGAGCGCCGACCAGGAACACAGCAACCATCGTGAGCATCGCCGTCGGGTTGAGCAGCACCGACATCCCAATCAGCGGGAGCACCAGCGCAACAGCCAGCACGGCAGCGCCGACCACCACCCCAGTCACCGAGGACATAACCGAGCGCCGAGCCGCCCGTGCCAACAACTGCTGCGGCACCCCGAGGCGATCCAGCGAAACCTGCACGCGAGCACGATCCAACATATTTGCCGCCTGATTTATCCCGACCGTGCAGGCCACCATCAAGAACGCGATGGCCAAAGTGACGTAAACGCCGGTACGCATATCCAATAAAGTAAGCATCTCGGCAGCGGTAGCGCCGCCGCCCGAGGCTATTGACACAATACCCAACCCGGCAGCCGCAATAACGCCCACGAAGGTTGTGACGGCCAAACCGGAAACCTGACGCCACGCAGCGAACGGATCATCCAAGGTCATTCGAGCTGCCAAAAGTTGCTCCACATCCTCCGCCTTGCGCACCGCCACCCGAGCGCGCCAACCAATAAACCACGGCCCAATAGCGTCCAACGCGAGCAGCCCACAGCCAAACGCTACAAAGACTCCGATCAACATCCCGAGGGCGCCGGTGAGTTCGCCCAGGGTTTGCAACGAAGTGAGGAGCGCCATCCCGAGCGCGACCAAGGCAGCCGCAATGATCGCTCGGCGGCCCTTGGCGATCCGAGGGATTTGGCGGGTTCGAATCCCGAGCGGAGTGACCAGCACACCTTTGAGGCCCAGTGCTGCCGATGCGGCCGAGATCTTGGCGACGAGCAACCAAATGGTTGGAATCCACCAGATCCGCAGCCACATCAGAGCGCCGAGCGGCTGTCCGCCAAAATGGATCAAGCCGACCAACGGGGCCAGGGCCGCATATCCGACCGTGCCGATGAGCGCGCCGAACATCGCGTTGAGGGCGGCTTCGATCACGGTCAGCGAAGTGACTTGTTTGCTGGTGGCGCCAAGGAGTCTAAGCGAGCTGAGCCGGGCATCGCGGCGGCGAGCCGCGAGTTTAGCGGCGGCAGCTCCGAGTGAAAACAGTGGCACCAGCAGCAGGGCGAGCGCGACCACGGTTGCGGCGAGCAGGAGGCCCGTCTCTTCCGCGCCTGTCATACTTATGTGATACAACGCGCGCGCGCCCGCGACAACAATCATCAGCGCAGTGGTGACCACCGCGAAAGCGGCGATGGGCAGCGCGGAGGCCAGGCGACTGCCGCTGGTGCGGCGCGTCAGGAAGAGGCGGGCGAGGCGAAGCGTTGTCATATTGGAATTATGACAGGCTCGGATGGCGATTTACATCGGCTTATAGGTTGATATCAGGTCATCTTTTAGGATGATCTTCGAGGAACCCGTGGTTTCGTTCGCGCCTCGGCTGGGTTTTCCGAGCCGACCACCGACGGTTTCTATAGATTCCAGACTGCGGTGGTGGGATCCCAATGGTTGAAAGTGAGCAGCCCCATCAGCCCGAATAGGATTGCCAGCAAAGTGAGGCCAAGAAATATCGACGAGATAATTAGGGCCGCTTTATTCAAGCCGGTTTGCGGAAATCCCGCTGCCCGACTTTGGGAGCGTGCAATCAAAGCCAAAATGAATCCGGCTGGCCAAATAATTAGTGAGCAGACAAAAGCTGCAATTCCCAAGCTTTCGCCAGGGTTCCGTTGCAGAAATGGCTGTTGATATCCAGAATAATTCGACGGTGGCAAATAGCTCATATATCGACGATACCCTATCGGGTCCCGAATTTAGTGGAGGCCAGCCGAAATCGGTTATATAGCCGCCGAAATTGCAGCGTAAGCGTGCTTGGGCGCAAGGTTATCGTCAAACAAGGTGGCGGCGCCCTCACCCTTGAACAGCGACGGAATCCAGGAATAGGCGTCGCCAACTCCCCAAATTGTGACACCCGTGCAGCCTGGCACACTCAGCGCATCTCTGATAACGCGGGCATACCAGTCGGCTTGCGTTTCTAAATCCTCAGGAATTCTCGCCTCGTCGTTTTCATCAACAAAGACCCGAATATCCAGTTCGGTGATTTCTACACCTAAACCTAAATCGACGAACCGGGCAATGTTTTCGCGCATACTATGGGGATAGCCATATTGCAACGCTAAATGGCCTTGAATTCCAAAACCGTGCAACGGCACTCCATCCGCCAATAACTTTTTGCTCAATTCGTAATAGGCATCCGACTTGGCGTTTATCCCTTCGACGTTATAGTCGTTGAGATACAACTGACATTCCGGAGCGGCCTCGTGCGCAATTTTTAGCGCGTCCGCAACGATCTCGATTCCAAAGCGATCAATCCAAGGATTACCTTCGCGCACCGAGCCATCTTCATTGAATATCTCATTGGCGACATCCCATTGCGCAATGTATTTGCGATATCGGCCAACCACATTGAAGATATGTCGTACCAAAACGGCACGTAATTCCTCATCGGTGACGGCACCCTCTTCAAACATATCGCGCAACCATTTCGGATTCTGATTATGCCACAATAAACAATGGCCGCGCAGACGTTGCTTATTGGTATACGCAAAATCGACTATGGCATCCATTTCATCGAAATAGAAAGTGTCGCGTTTCGGCGCAATTTCTCGCCATTTACTCTGATTTTCTGGTGTGAGCGAATTGAATTGTGTGGCGGTGAGGCGTTCCAGAGTGTGAGCCTCGGACTTAATCTCTTCCGAAATCGGGGTATTCGCAATGTCGGCGCCCGCAACCTCGCCTTGCAGCCGGGCCAGAGTCTCCTCCAGCACGCCCTCTTTTTTAGCGTGGCGCAGGATGGCGGCGGCGAGGAACATATCGTCGGCGGCTGCCTTCGCGGGGCCGTGCCCGTCACTGGCTCCCTTATCGGACAACGAACCCCCGTGCAGGTGGCCGCCACCGGGCACGATGTTTCCGAGGTAGAAGTTTGCGGGGAGTTCGGAGCGGAGGGTATGCGAGGGGAGCTGGTGAGCCGTCACGAGGTCATTGTGTCACAATGCGACTTACATCCGTGTGATTATGAAATCGTGGCGTTGTCTATTTCTTGTTGCCGTAGTCTCTTGACCTCGTACCAATCAAGCGTGCCATATTGCCGGAAAAGGTTCATCACCAAAACCAGCAACACCGCCTGCACGGAAACGCCAATAACTACCGAAGTGATCATCAGGGCTTGTGGGATGGGGTCGGCAGTACCCGCGATTTCGGTACCCACCATCGGCGGCACATAATTCGGCGCCGAATTGAAAGTAACGAAAAATAGCACCACCGCCATATTCATAATGCCGACCGCGAGCACGGTAAGCATAACGTTTTTCCGCACCACTACACCGAGCAGGCCGATAAAGAAGAGGAGGACGGCGACAATTTCACCGGTTAAGAAAGGCATATATTACTCCTCAGCGGCAAAGAATAGGAACATAATTGACAGGCCGCAGAAGACTTTAATACCGAGCAAGGCGTTCATTCCGAGCATAAACGCCGGATAACTTCCGGCACCACGGGCATCCAGCAATACATATGCAATAACAGTCAAAACAAAGAGAATAAAAACTAATTTCTCAATCTTTTGCATATCATCGGTGCGCTTCCCAGAATAGGGTCGCACTAAATATCTACCGACCACGATTGCCGCCAAAACGCCGCCGCCCTGGAATCCACCACCAGGGGTAAAAGGGTCTCCAATAATAAGTGCGGCGCCCACCACGAATAACATCGGAACTAAAACGCGCACAGCGGTTCTTAAGGTTGGGTGCGCTTCATTTACTGATAAATATTTTGTGGCACCCCCGCGATGTCCGGTATCGGTAAGATGCACCACTGCCAAAACAGCGATCAATAGCATTGAGGCTTCAAAAACCGTATCAAAGACACGATAACTCAATAGGATCGAAGTGACCGGGCTGATAATACGTTGGGAGGCGAAATACTCGGTCAAAACTGCGGCTTGAAGTGGGGCAACGCCGATGCTTGGGGTTTGCACGGTAAAGAATATCAATAACGCACAAACAGCGGTGAGCAGAAAGACGGCTGCAATTCGAGCACGGATAAGTTCTCGAATTGGCGGCAGGTTTATATCGGTATATTTCCTAATCGTCAAGACGAGCAAAATAGTACCAAGAGTTGAGGACACTACCGCTTCGGAGACCGATACATCGGGGGCGTGATAAAGTAAATAGGTCAGTGAAGCCCAAAGTCCAAAAACCGAGGACAAGATAATCGCGTGCTTGAGGCAAGATGCTGAAATTGTCAAGATCGCAAAAACAATTAGCATAATATAAATGATTTGACTGAGAATCATTAGGCTTCTCCGTCTTCCCGTGCTCTGGAAAGAATCTGACTAGAAGCAATGGGTCCAGTGGCCATCACAATCAAAAGGATCAAAAAGGCTTTCACAGCTAACCAACTTATTCCGGCTCGAAAGGCAATTCCTAACAAGAAACATATCATCGCCACCGTATCGATTTTCGCGGACGCCAAAACTTTCATCGTGAAGCTTTTGAAACGCAAGACTCCAAACACGCCCAGGATGGTCGCTAACACTCCAAGGACAATAAAGATATAGCCGACTATTTCATTCCAAGTCATTCGGAAATACCTCCGGGCGGAACTATTGGGGAGGAGCGCGTAATCATTTCTTCCGGCCCACCGGTTCTAATCGGAGTGACGCTCGCAGTCCGAGTGGACGATTCGGTGGTGCTAATTGGAGTCGTCGATTCAAAACGATTTAGCGGACCCACACGGTCGGTTAGTCGCAAACGCGAAGTGGGTCGATTTACAGCAGCTTTCTTGTTGCGCTCCACAATGTAATCCGATAAGGCAATAATCCCAATAAAGGACAATAACACATACACAATCGCAATATCGAGGTAGAAAGTATTACCGGAACTGACCGCTAGGATGATAATAATCATCGTAAGTTTAGCCGAAACTAAGTTATATCCCAGCAAACGGTTCCATTTACTTTCGCCTCTAATCAGCGCAAAAGCACTAATTGCTGCTGCCAATGCCAAAATGATTTTGACGATATCCAGGAAAGTGAGTTCAGTTAGAAAATCCATTCCCCCACCCCGTGACTCTTCGATTCGAACGTGCGCTCCCGCGCATCTTTGAGGGCCTGCTCCCGAGCTTCTTCCCTGCGCTTGGCAGCGCGGCGAGCTGCGGCGATACGGCCCGAGCGGGCGCGCGAACCCACAATCGGCGGGCTGACGTGCTCAATTCGACGCTCCAATTCCTCACAACTGGCGCGGGCGGCCGAAGTATCGGTGCCAATACTGATAATCGTCAAAAGTGAATCTTTCCGCCCGATCACCATTGTGCCAGGGGTCAAAATGATAAAGGTACAAAGCAAAAAGATTGAAAGGTCGTCTTCGAGTACCGACTGGAACCGAAATTGCACCGTTTCGGTGCGCCCTAAAATGGTAGCCTTCGCCATTCCGATGGTGGAAAGGAATATCTGTTTCAAGATATATGGGAATAAGGCGATCCCGGCTCGCCACCCTAACCACAATTCATCAACATAGGAGCGGTGAATAATAATTCGGGTGCCATATAGCGTCAAAAAGGCGACCGCAATTCCGGAAACGATAAAGAGCCAATGGAAACTCTCGTTCATTATCAGCCAAACCAGAAGCAAGCCAAACAAAAGCGGAATTGCGGCGACGAAGCGTTGCGCCCGAGTGTTGAGATTGCGGCGGCGTTTCTGTTTGTCAGTGAGCTTTTCCATCTAGATCACCCCGCTTAAAAGGGAAATGAGCACGATCCCAGCGAAAAATCCGGCGATGAGCAGGCAGGCGTCGGGCAGGGCGAGCGAATTGCCGAGGGTGGTGTGGAGGCGGCGGTGCCAGAGTTGGCTGGTCGAGGTGAGTTGTTCGAGGTTGGTGTCGAAGTAGCGGCGTTGGAGTTGGGTCAGCGTCCAGGCTAATCCTACTAATAGTAGGATTTGGAGGGCTTTCAGTGCGAGCGCGCTCGGATCGATGGTGTAGCTGCCGCCGAGGAGGTTGCGAATCAGTTCCGTGCCGAAAAGGCCGCCTAGGGCAACCAGGAACGCGAGGGAAGCAAGGACGGCAAGGACATAACGCGGGATCGGCTTGTGGAGTATGCCGTCGGTTGAGGAGCCGCGAGAGCGGCGTCTCGAAACCACGGCCTCGGAATGGCTCAGCTCCTGGATTCTGCGACTTCGCGCAGAATGACGGGTAATAGCAATTCCGTCGGTTGAGGAGCCGCGCCAGCGGCGTCTCGAAACCACGGAATTCCCCACGGAATTACGGAATAAGTGGGTTGCCGAAATGTGGCTGGGCACGAGGAGGCGCACTATTACCAGGGCTGTCATTAGGTTGGCGAGCCAGGCTAGCCAATAGAGGGCCAGGTTCCCGCCCACTGAGGACATAATCCAGTACTTCGAAATACCGCCGAAAGTGAGCGGGAAACCGACCATCGAAAGGCCTGCCAACATAAGCGCGGCGGCCAATATCGGATGATGCCAAATGCGCTCCCGGAAAACCGCTAAATTGCACGTTCCATAAGCTTCGGTGAATGCTCCGACGCAAAAGAACAACAACGCTTTCGCTAATGCGTGGGCGAACAAATGCGTAATGAAGCCCCGTTCACCATAACCGCTCCCAGTGCCTAACGCCATAAGCATCAAACCCGCTTGCGAAACAGTGGAAAACGCTAATAGCATCCGGGCGTCACGTTGCACCAAAGCCTTAGCCGCCCCAATAACCGCAGTGCAAATCCCGAGCACTAAAAGAATTGGCTTCGTGTCCAATACTGGCTCAAATGCCCAAGATAGCCGCGCGATCCAGAAAATAACTACGGTGGCCATAATTGCTGAAGAGAGCATTAGCACCACAACCGGGGCGCCAGGATTTCCGTAAAATCTCGGCACATATGACATTAGCGGGAATAATCCGACTTTCAACGCTAAGCCGGTCAGCATCAAAGCAAAAGGAATTATTAGTTGCGTTGGAGTGACACCGCCGGAAGAGATTGCAGCCGCAATCAAAGTCATTGACAACTGCCCAACGGCCCGGTACAGATATGCTAATCCCAGCAAAAAGAATGACATTCCAATGATTTGGATAATCATATAATACAAGGCGTCATAAATGGAGCGCTTTTCTTTGAGATAAAGGATCAGCAACACCATTACCAGGGTGACAACTTCAAGCAAAACGAAAAGGTTGAAGACATCGTCGGTCAAAAACAGCGCATTGACCAGACTCTGCAAGACAAGTAAGAGCAAAACAAACTTATTAATCGCAAAACGAATAGCACAAATCGAAGTCGCTAGAAACAAAATCCCGGCGAGCAACACCAAACCCAAGGATACTGGGGTACCTAATAGTTCAATATTCAAATACCGATTTGTACCGCCCATTGTCTCGACCAGCCCGGTGCTGCGCGACCCACCCAACGCCATTGCCTGCAACAGGAGCCAAATGGTCAGCCCAATGGTCGCCACCTGTGAAGCCACTAAAACAATTTTGGCGCCCACCAAAGGGAGCCAGTACGCACCGACTCCTAACAATAGTGGAAGGATAATAACTAACGCCATAATTTTAGTTGGTATATGCCCGTCTCAACTGATCTGCAGTAGCCAATCCGCGATACATATGACCAGGAACCAAAAGCGTCGGAATTGTGACGGTACGAATTTCATTGCGCACCACATCGCGGCCTTGGGCCACAATATCGGCGACTTGTTGCGAATCAGCCAAAACGAATACTTCGTCAATTTCTGCTGGCGAATAGCCGAATTCGTTTAGCCATTGAACTAATTGCTCGTGGGCGGTTTCCGGAGTCGCAAATTCATTGAGCCATTGTTGATTAGGCACAACATCACCTGGACGATATCCAGTAAAGATTCGTTCCAAGAGTTTCCAGTCCGTCGGATCATTGGCTCGCTCGGTACCATATTCGTGGATACGAATAGCAGTCAGCAGGTTGGCAATAGTGAAAGAATGTGGGAAATGCGGAGTGCCATCTTCATTCGGAATGGGATAGACCAAATAAGCGATATTGAAGTGATTTGCTAACTCCGTCTCTTCAATATTCTTGAAAAGTTGGGAGCAAATAATACAGCCCGGATCAATCACATCGAGCGCCGTGGGGAGGGCCGGATTGTATCCACCCTTGAAACTCGCATAAGGCGGCAAATAGTTTTCCGGAGCCCAATCCCGGAACCGCAGCGGAATTGTCGCAATAGTGTCAGCCAGGTTAGTGAATTCGTCGCGGAAAGCGGTGACAATATGCCCACGGAATAGGGATTGCGTAAAGGTTGGATGTTCCACCCCAATGGAGCAAGATAATGCGCCCAAAGAGCACGCCTCGGCATTTTGCTTATTACAAGTGCCATAAACCGCCAAATTCAAACCAGAACGCACCACCGCATACAGCGAAACGACCGTGGTGATGACCATCAGCCACGCGAAAACGGTAATTGCGCGCGCGGCAGGCTTAACCCATTGCGGCGCCTTCAAAGCCAACGGAGCCAGCAACATTGTCTTGACATCATCGCCGAAGGTGGTGTCGCACGGGCGGAAAGTGACCCGCCGAGTCACGCAATACCACGCCTTTTTGAGCAGCGGGCGATATTTCGCTGAAATCGCGCCCATCACCAGCAGCACGATAAAAGAAGCAATACAAACCATTACGCAACCCCCTACCTAAAACGTCTTCGCTAAGCGATTCATATAATCAATCGCTTTGGCAATATCGGCATCCGTGTTATGCGCACCTAAACTAAACCGCACCAAAGGCGGGGACTTCAATTGGCCTTCGAGCCAATGATGCGCACAGAAATATCCGCTTCGTACTCGAATTCCGGCCTTCGATAGGAATACCGCAATTCGATGTCCATCTCCGCCTTTAGGAATTGCGCTCACAATGGCCGAACCACGCGGACTGATAATGTCATATTTTCCGATAGCGTGAATTCCGTCATAAAGTGTGGTGGCTAACCGATGTTCCCGCGCGGAAATTGATTCCCCGACGGCGTTTTCGAACCCGGCCATCCAATCCAGCGCCGCGCCCAAGGCGATGATCTCGCCCCAAGCCTGCAAGCCCGGTTCCAACAAAGCGTGCGGCTCATTCAACAAGGTATAAGAGTCTGTGCCCACGGCGGAAACCTGGCCACCGCCCAAAAAAGTGAGTTCCAACTGCTGAATTAGCGCGTTTCGGGCCACGACCACCCCGAGCGAAGCGCCATACATCTTATGGGCTGAAAAACAAATCGCGTCCGCCGGGAGGTTCTGGATGAGTTCAGCAGCATGCCCGGCAGCCTGGGCCGCATCGATGATGACAATGCCGCCCGCGTTATGCACATCGGCGACTAATTGTTTTAAGTTTGGAACCGCTGTGCCGGTCACGTTATTCATTGCTGATAGGACGACCACGGCGTTTTTGAATTGCGCTGGATCGTATAAAATATTACCGTTTTGATCGCGCTCTAAAAGCAGTCGCGGCACCCCGACACGTTTGGCATATGATATCGTCGATAAAAAGACGGAATTATGTTCAGTATGCGTGGTGATGACTCGGGAATATTTCGGTAATTGCGTCAGCAATAAATTCAAACCATAGGTGGTGTTGAGTGTGAAAGATACCGAATATTGATTTGCTGGTAATTGCAGCCATTTCAGCACTTTGGCTCTAACTGCCGCGACCTGTTCATCGACTTTCACGCCCCAGTCATATTTTGCGCGCTCACCGCAGGCGCCATAATGCTGGAAATAATCGAGCATTGCGTTTTGCACGACGTCTGGGCGCAAAGTCTGGCACGCCGAATCCAGATAAACCTCATCAAGCGGCAAATAGCTAAACCCGTAGCGGCCAGCGCTACTCGCGGCATTTCCGGGCGCGCTAGAGCTGACTCCGGGAGCCTGAGCCGCCGGAGCCTTGCCGCGTTTAGAAAAAATCATCACGCCCACCTTAGTATTTTCTTAGTCCTAAATGGGCGGATCGTCCACATAAGACCGTTGAATTAGCTTTGCCGTGGTTTTGGCTTGTCGCTGCCGTGGTTTCGTTCGCGCTCTCGGCTCGGTTTATCGAGCCGACCACCGACGGCGACTGACGGCTTAGACGGCGAGGGCGACGTTTCTGAGTTCGGAGGGAGTTTGGTTGGTGGCCGCGAGCACAGCCCGGCGCATCGCCATTGAGGAGGCGTAACCGGATTGTTCGGCGATTTCCTCTAGGGTGTTGGGCGCCAAAGCCGGGTCTTGGAGCTTAGCCAAGGCGGTGTTCAGGCGCGCCTCCGCGAGGTGGCCGCAAATGGTTTGCTTGTCGTCCTCAAAGAGCCGATGCAATGTTCGGGTTGAAACAGAAAAGTGGTTGGCAATTCTGATCAAAGATAAATCGCGATTAGTGTGGTTATCTTGGAGATAGGCTAAAATGCTTTCCCGATCCGCTAAACCATATTCATTTATCGGAGCCTGTTTTGGGCGGAAAGAAACCACCGAAGTGATGAGTTGATCCACCACGCGTGTGGTCTCCGTGCGCACCGCATCGTTGGCACCTGGCTGGGTCAAAAGTTCGCGCAGGGCGGCGCAGGTTGCCGAGGGCAAAGCGGTCTCCGGCTGCCAAATCACTAGGGTATCGTCCTCGAAATCGCAACCCATTTGGGCACGTTCCACGGCAAAATCGACCTCGATGACGCGGGCGCCAGGGGTCTCAAAACCGAGTGGATGCCAGCCAATCGTTAGGGCGGCACAACGTGGGCCGATAACCTCAGTGCGATCTCGCACTTGTAAAGTCATTTCGCCGTCTAGCATAAATATCAGCCGCACGGCGCGCCAGGGGTGCCCGAAATTATCTGCAGAAAACCAGACCTTATTCGGCCCGTGTTGAATATGCGACACGATATAAGGGCCAAAACGTGCGCTACGGTATCTTTCCGTTGCAGTGACAGCACTTCCACCGCGCTCCGAAACCTGACGATTCATAGCTGCGAATTTAGCAAGGTGCGAAACCGCTGCGGCGTGTCGGGGTTAGAAAAGTCTAAATCTGGCTGTCGCTCGTCCTCGGACTGTCGCGGCGCGGTCAAGATGGCGTGAAATAGGCGTGTCCGTGTCTGGACAGCTCCTGGATTCTGCGACTGCGCGCAGAATGACAATGCCGGAGACACGTTAAATGCTGCGCAAATTGGGGCTGGTCAGGTAGGGTGGAGCTATGGCCCTTGTCGGAACCTTGCATACCAAATTGCGGGATGAAGCCGTTCGGCACCTGACTGCGGGCACGAGTGTCGATTTTCAGGGGCCGTCGGGGTCTGGCTGCTCCCTGTTGGCCAAGGCGGTGTGCGCGGAATTAGAGGACGCGGGCTGGCACGTCGTCAAGGCGGCAGGCATCGCGGCGCTGCAAGATCGTCCGCTCGAAGCGCTGTCTATTGCGGGTTTGGTGGAGCGCCAAGGTGGCCCCAATTCGGCTCCGACGGCGGTCAGCGCGGCGGTGCGCGGCATTCTGGCTGCGGTCAAGGGCAGCACTGTCCTATTTATAGATGACTGCGATGACTTGGACGAAATGTCGGCGGGCGCTATCACGGCTGCCCATCGCATCAACCCGTTCCCTATTCTGAGCACCTCATATCCTTCCCCGAGGGCCCTCCGCAAGGCGTGGCGCATTACGGCTGCGGTGCGGCCTGGTGTGGTGGTTAAGGTGCCGCCGTTGGGCTTCGTTGATACCCAAACTTTGGTTTCCGAATTGTTGGGCGCGCCCATTGATGCGGCGAGTTTTGCGCGGTTATTCGCGGCTTCGGGCGGCGTGCCGGGTTTGACTGCGCGCATTATCGATAGCGCCCGGATGCACGGGGTTCTGAAACTTGTCGATGGGGTTTGGACCGCGAATTCGGAATTGTGGTTGCCCGAAATGAGTCGCGCCGTTGAGCCTTTGTTGCAACATTTATCACCAGAAGCGATTGACGGATTACACGCTTTAGCCTTGGCGGGCACCATAGATATTCAAACTGCCAACAAGTTCATTCCTTGGGAAGTTTTGGAGGAAATGGATGGTTATGGATTATTGCAATTCTTGCCGCGCGGTGATGAGACTTTAGTTTCCGTATTCCCACAAGCGGTTGCCGAATTCTTTAGACACCATAGCGTTGGCGCCCGCGAATTGCGGGTCGATAAGATGGTGACCAGCGCCTTTGGTGAAGATGTGGACTTTAGGCCTCGGCCTTCCACTACCGGCTGGACAAATACCCTGCCTGGCGATCCGAGTACCTTGTCAATGCCAATCTCAAATGACAATAACGAAGGTCTGGTCGAAAACCGACTGCTGGTAGATAATTGGCATCGCGAATTGTTGCTCCGGCGCGCTGAATGGGAACAAAGCCCCACGCCACGAACTGCCACGGCCCTAATTAGAACAATGCTAGTGACCGGCGCCGATAAAGATAGTCTGTTACGCGTAATTGAGGGCACGCCACGCACTGGTGATCATCGTGACTTAGTGGCCTTTGATAATTGGTGCGCCTTGTTTGTGGGCGTTGTCGAACGTAATATGGAATGGGCACACGCGATATTCAATCAATCGCGCGAAGATGCCGAAGAGTGGGGCCAATTATCTGAAGCCATTGAGGACTTCATCGAACTCCAAACCGAGTTCTGCCCCGACCCGGAGGATCTCGACACGCCGCCCGAGGAGGCGGCCGACGATACCAAGGAAATCGTAGCTGCCGTGCGAGCCGAACTGCTGTTGGCTCGCGGTCGCCCCAAAGAGGCCCTGGCGGAATTGGCACTCATCAAAGACCCCAAAACCGAGTTTGGGCGACTCCGGGCGGCCTCGACCCCCTGGGCTATGCTGCTTGAAGGCGACGATGAGCAGGCCATCCAGGCGGCTCGCGCCGCTTTGGCTGCCGCGCGCCACAAGCACGACATCGAGGGCATTATGGCGGCTGCCTATGTGCTCGCCATTGGCTTGTTGATTCGCGGGCGCGCGACTGAGCTGCGCCACCTGCTGTCCTCGGTTTTGAGCGCTGGCATTTTGCCGGCGATGCAGCGGCCACAGCACGTTGCTTTGTTGTCGATTGCTGCCCAACTAGCGGCCGAAGAGGGTCGCACCACCACCGCGCGCTCCTTGGCGCAGCAGGCTTTGTCGCTCCAGCCAGGTCCAGGGTTGTTGCCGCTTGGCTCCCCGACTCAGGCGTTGGCCGAACTGGATCTGGCCGATTTGCCGCCGCTCCAGGCGCGCGCCCAGATGGGCGACCGGATGTGGGCGGAATCCGAAGACCTCATCAAGCGCGAATATCTGGTGTCCGGCTATTTGTGTGGCGTTTTGGCATATATCTCCAACCCGGTTCACGAGCGCGCTGAGGTTTTGATTGACCTGGCCAAGCAGATTCCGGCGCCATTTATCCACACCGTTGATGGAATGATCAAGGCTTTGGACAGCGGCGACCCGGACGTGATGATCGCTGAGGCCGACAAGTTAGCCGACAAGGGCCGAGTATTCGAGGCGGCCACCACTTATAGTGCCGCGTTGAATTACCTGCGCAACTCCGGCAACGCGGCCAAGGCGGCCAAGGTTCACGACGCTGCCAAGAAACGGCTC
>Ga0268261_10001526_pt1 | contig 16035 bp, 14 predicted proteins | sample TergutNc150P1_FD_190353 | JGI IMG/M metagenome (GOLD analysis project Ga0268261, IMG submission 190353) | Nasutitermes corniger P1 segment gut microbial community from laboratory colony in Florida, USA - Nc150 P1 (SPAdes) (version 2) | ecosystem: Host-associated > Arthropoda: Insects >... | reverse complement strand
GCCATGCTTTGTTAATTTGTTTAGTGGTAAATTTTTATGTACATTATATTTTACAAAAGTTTCAAAGCTAACGAATTTTTTTGGTATCTTTTTTGTATCTGTATCTTTTGATACTTGTAAAAGCTTTATGTTTTTCAAGTTTGCTCTTGTTTCTTTAATTTATTTTTTGAATTTATTTTTTATTTCTTAGTTCTTATTTTTTTGTTTCTTGCTTTTACTCTTTATATATCGGTTTTTACCTTTCCTTCTTTACTGTTACTTTTTGGAGGCTTTATTGATTTGAATAAACTTATTAAAAATAAAAAAATAATTCTAGTTACTGCTCTTTTTGTGTTATTTAATATTATTTTTGCTTATACATTGAACAATACAATTTTTGAAAATTTGAATAATGAGATAAAAATTTTAAATAATGAAATACAACTGCAAACAGCTAGATATAATGTGTTTCTAAGCAATTATGAAAATATAGAGTACAATGAAAATTTATTAAGAACATATGAAAATATAAGATATATATCAACAAGAACAGAAATCTACCATACTTTGATAGAAATTAGTAATCTTATGAGTAAGAATAATATAACCGAAAATAGATTTGAAGTATCTAAAAGAATTGGTGATTTCGATTATTATAATTTATTTATAAGTGGATTTGGAACATATGAAAATATAATAAACTATATAGAAGATATAAACACAAAGCAAACTCTTGTTTTTATAGATTTTGTAGAAATTATGAAACAAAATGCGGATATTTATTATGTCTCGTTTGATATAATAGTACCCGAACTTTAAAAAATAGTTTAAAAAATGTATTTTAATTTATTATCGTCAGCTTTATTATAAGCAGGTAAAATTAAAATACATTTATTCTTTTCAAAAATTTTTCATTATATTTTTCATAACAACAAATTGCAATTTGTTTACTAGTATCTCAGATTTTATAATCATTCTAAGCCATGGGAATATAAATTTTGAATCTTTTTTTCTTATGGATATAACATCTTTTATATTTGAATTTATATAATCTTCATTAAAAAAAAGCCAACTATATTCATCGTTTTCTACAAGACATAGTAAAATATCTTCCCATATATTCTTATCTCTCCAATTGTAAAATCTTCTATGTGTAGATACCCAATTTCCGTAGTTACTGGGTAATTCTCGCCACGGAACTTTATTATATAAAATCCAAAGTACAGCATTTATAAACTTTCTTGTATCTTTTGCATTTCCGCCGTGCATTCCTTTATTTCCTATTGTCAAAGGCTCTATTTTATACCAAACTTCATCTGTTATATCTCTATATTCTTTTTTCATATGCTACACGTTCTTGATTATACATTGTATATACTAATCCACAGTATACAAATCCGTTTTTTTCTAAAAATCTTCTCATAGATGTGTTTTCAGCGTGTGTATCTACTTTCATATTTTTTATATTTTTTTGTTTACAAATATTTTCAATATATTTAAGTAAAGATAAGCCTACACCTGTTCCTTTACATTTATTTGCTACACCTAGGCGATGTATTACACAAAAATCACCTGTACTTAACCAATTTCCTTTTATTTTTTCATAATTAGGTTCACCATTGAATCCTATAGAAACAGTTGCGAGTATATTTTCATCTTCAGTTAATACATATGCCGTATTTTCATCTATATCTTTTTGTATTACTTTATCGTTTGGATATCCATTTTGCCATTGGTTTATTCCTCTATTTTTTAAATATTCTTTGCCCTGATTTATAATAAACATAATAGATTCTATATCCTCATATACCGCTCTTCTGAATTCCATTTTACTTTTTCTCCTAGTATTTAAAATTCAATTTATTTTTCATTAAAAAAATAATCTCTAGTATACCAATCATTTTTCGGAATTTCTATGGTATTTTTATAAAAATTATGTAAATTTTTATGTTACAAATATATACTATTGACATATGTAAACAATAGGACTAAAATATAAACATAAAGAGTTTGATAACTTAAAAGAGATTTTCATATATCTATCTATACATACTTTCTCGCAAAAAAAAAACCACTTAAAATTTAGAAAGAGAGGAATGCAAAAAAGCACGATTATAGTGTTTTAAATTTTACAATGAATAAAGATAATAATAACAATAGAAAAAAATTAGAATATGACGAATCTATGTCTATAAATTCTACACGTAAATTATTACAATCAAGTAATCCGAATTTAAATAATATTAACAAATCATCTATAAATAGACCGAATTTTGTAAAAGGATTTGAAAGAGATACAGAAGATTTATCGGAAATTTCAGAATTTATAAAAGAAAAAACTATAACTCAAGGATTATCTGGCAAAAATAATATAAGTAATATTAAAAATACACAATCTAAAAATTTAGACCACACGCAAAAATTAAGCTATTCCCAAAGACAAGGGGGAGATATAAGTAAGTTAAAAAAAGAAAATAATATAGAAAAGACCAGACAAAGTTCTAATTTTGAAATAGAAACTATTAATCAAAATAAAAAAACTGTACCACAAGAAACTGTTAGAATACAACAGAGAAAAATAAGTATAGATTCAAACGATAGAGAAAAGAGAAGAAGAGCAGCTTTAAGTGGAGATTTAGAAACACCAAAAAGTATAGGTCGTACACAAAATATAGAAAATATCACAAAACAAACAAATCATATTAAAACGAAAGAAATAGAGCCATCTAAAATAAAATCAACCCCAAAAGACCCTTTTACAAGAAAAAGGGAAGAAAGATTGAATTTTTTCAAAATTCTTGGTTTTTCTCTATTCTTTATTAGTATAATTATTATGGCATTTCTTGTATGGCAAATAAACACATTGCAATCAAGACTTGTAGAAGCCGAACAGGCATTGTATGAAATGCCGGAACTTGCAACAGCAATGGCAGAAGCACATGATGAAATAGAAATGCTTGAAGAAGAAATAGAGCAACTTTTAAGTATGATACAAAATACAAGCCAAAATACAGAAACAGAAATTATAGATAATTTTGATGGAGATTTTACTCCACCAGAATTACAAACAGATAGACACCACATTGTACAATCTGGTGAAAGTTTATCAATAATAAGCATGAATTTGCTTGGTAGTATGGCATATGTAGATTTAATAATGCAGGCAAATGGTCTAACAAATACAAATATATCTGTAGGTCAAACTTTAATAATACCTTCTTTACCTAATTAGGAGTATCATTCAAAATGTTAAATCAAAGTGAATATATATTCACTTTGATTTAATAAATATAAATTTTAAAAATTCAAGTAAAATTTATAAAGTCAAAATTTCAAATCAAAATCAAATTTTTAAAATTCATCAACTATAAAAATCTAAAAAAATTAACTAAAAATCCAATATACATAAATTTAGAAAGGTAAATTTATAAATGAAACTAGATACAATGTCATTAATAGAACTAAGAGATAAAGCAAAAGAAGTCGGGATAAAAAGTATAACAAAATATAATAAAAAAACTTTGTCAGAAAAAATATTACAAAAAATTGCAGATTCTAATAACACAATAAATATAAACGATGTAGAAGATAATTCAAGAACAGTAAAAACTGTTACAGAGAATTTAGAAGAAAGTAAACCATTGTACGAAAAAAAAGAAGAATTAAATGAAGAAGAAAATAAAGAAGCAGAAGCAGAAGAATTAAAGGAAGAAGAAAATAAAGAAGAATTAAGGGAAGAAGAAAATAAAGAAGAAGAAAATAAAGAAGAAGAAAATAAAGAAGAAGAAAATAAAGAAGAAGAAAATAAAGAAGAAGTTATTACGACTGAAATTAATAGTTTAGATGGTTCAATTAGAAATTTCGATAGGAGAGTTGTAAGTGAAAGTGAAAGAAAGGTTATAATAGACTCTTTGGATAGTGGTATAAGTCGTGAAGGAGTACTAGAAGTTTTGGGAGATGGATATGGATTTTTAAGAATTAATAATTTTCTACCAAGTGGAAACGACATATATGTTTCTCCACCTCAAATAAGAAGATTTGGATTAAAAACAGGGGACCATGTAAAAGGCAATATGCGTATACCAAAAGATAATGAAAAATTCGCAGCTCTATTATACGTAACAGAAATAAATGGCGACCCAACAGCAATAGCAATGCAACGACAAAGTTTTGAAAAGCTAACACCAATATATCCAGTAGAAAAAATAAAATTGGAATTTTTGCCAAACGATCCATCTACACGTATTATAGATTTATTGTGTCCAATAGGAAAAGGGCAACGTGGTATGATAGTTGCACCACCTAAAACGGGAAAAACCATACTTCTAAAAAAAATAGCTAACTCTATATTACAAAATCACCCAGAAATGCATATGATAGTTCTTTTAATAGACGAACGTCCAGAAGAAGTTACAGATATACAAAGGTCTATACAAGGAAAAAATGTAGATGTTATTTATTCTACGTTCGATGAACAGCCAGAGCATCACAAAAGAGTTACAGAAATGGTTTTAGAAAGAGCAAAAAGGCTAGTAGAACAAGGAAAAGATTTAATTGTTTTATTAGATAGTATAACAAGGCTTGCACGTGCATACAATTTAACAACTCCTCCTAGTGGTCGTACTTTAAGTGGTGGTCTAGACCCCTCTGCTTTGTATATTCCTAAAAAATTTTTTGGTGCAGCAAGAAAAATAGAAAATGGTGGTTCACTAACAATACTTGCAACAGCCCTTGTAGATACAGGTAGTAAAATGGATGATGTTATTTTTGAAGAATTTAAAGGTACCGGAAATATGGAACTAACTTTAGATAGAAGATTGTACGAAAAACGTATTTTTCCAGCTATAGATTTACAAAAATCTAGCACAAGATGGGAAGAAAATCTACTTACAAAAGAAGAAGTAGAAGCTATGTATAAACTTAGAAAATTGATAAATAAAGTAAACCATTTTGAAGCTATTGAAACTATTTCACAAATGATATTAAATACAAAAAATAATAAAGAGTTTATAGGTATAGTAAAAAATAAAATAGATGATAGGAGAAATTTAGTTTAGAAAATAACCCACAGTCTAGTAATTAGATTGTGGATTTAAAATTTATCTAACTAAAAATAACCATTGCTAAAGCATAATCTTTACTATTAGATAGACTAATATTTATAAATTTATATTTATCATAAAATATTTGTTTAGCATTTTTATGCAAAACAACAAAAGGCTCTCCACTTTTAGCTCTTAGTATTTCTATATCTATAGGACCGAAATTTAAAAATCCTGTACCAAATGCTTTAGATACTGCTTCTTTTCCTGCAAAATTTGTAGCTGCTACTTTAGTTCCTCTTTTTTTTATCAAATTTATTTCATTTTCAGTATAATATTTTTGTAAAAATTTCGGTTTTTCTATGGCTTTAGCAATTCTTTTTATTTCTATTATATCTGTTCCTATTTTCATTATATTATTCCACCTAAATAAATATTTGTATTAAAAAACCACCTAATAATTAGGTGGTTTTTTAATTTAATCGATTTTTAATCTTTCCAAACAGCAGCAGATGTAGCTTTAAGTCTTTCTTTTATACCTTTGTTATCTGTACCCAATTCTGCAAGTTTGATAACACGGTCAAGGTCTAAGTCAAGACCTTTTGCAATACGTGTTCCGTATTCTTTGTCTGCTATATAGCAATGAGCAGCATGGCGATATTTTATATTGTTTGTTACAGGCATTATATTGCTAACTGTATTTTTTATTAATAAATCTTTTTTGTCTTCTTCAAGTAAATTGTAAAGGTCTCCCGGCTGGTACCACCAGTTATCCCCATCATATTTATTGTAGTGTTTTACTTCGCCTTCTAGTGGCAATGGTGGTTCTAAGTATTCTGGTTGGTCTTCCCACACACCATAACTATTAGGGAAATAAGAAGTTGTAGAACCGAAGTTTCCATCTACACGCATTGCACCATCACGATGATAATGAGAAGTAGGAACTTTAGGAGCATTGACAGGTATTTGGTGATGGTTTACACCTAAACGGTAGCGAGCAGCATCTCCATAAGAAAACAAACGACCTTGAAGTAATTTGTCTGGGGAAACACTAATACCAGGTACTAAAGCAGCAGGAGTAAATGAAGCTTGTTCTACTTGTGCAAAATAATTTTCTGGATTACGGTTAAGCTCAAGTATACCAACTTCGATAAGTGGGTATTCTTTTTGACTCCAAACTTTTGTTATATCAAAAGGATTGTCTTTGTGTTTTTTAGCTTGCTCTTCTGTCATAACTTGAATGTGCATTTTCCATTTTGGAAAATCTCCATTTTCAATAGCTTCGAAAAGGTCTTTTTGAGAGCTTTCACGGTCATCAGCTATAACTTCTCTTGCTTCTTCTTCTGTCCAATTTTTAATTCCTTGCATTGTTTTGAAGTGGAATTTTACCCAAACTCTTTCATTTTTATTATTTATCATAGAAAAAGTATGGCTACCAAAACCATGCATATTTCTGTAACCTACTGGAATACCACGGTCGCTCATTACTATAGTAACTTGATGTAGTGATTCTGGTAAACTAGTCCAATAGTCCCAGTTGTTCTGTGCAGAACGCATATTTGTTTTTGGGTCTCTTTTAACAGCATGATTTAAGTCTGGAAAATGTAGTGGGTCTCGTATAAAGAAAACTGGAGTATTGTTTCCAACTAAATCCCAGTTACCTTCTTCTGTATAAAATTTTATAGCAAAACCACGTATATCACGTTCTGCATCTGCTGCACCACGCTCACCTGCTACAGTAGAAAAACGTAAAAATACTTCTGTTTCTTTTCCAACTTCGGAAAAAAGAGCAGCTCTAGTATATTTTGTAATATCGTTTGTTACAGTAAATGTACCAAATGCACCACTACCTTTTGCGTGCATACGACGCTCTGGTATTACTTCACGGTCAAAATGAGCCATTTTTTCCATAAACCATAAATCTTGCAAAACCATAGGACCACGAGGACCAGCAGTCATTACATCGTGATGATTTGGAACAGGAGCACCATTTGCAAATGTTAATTTTTGATGTGATTTGTTTGCTTCTTCTCTATTGTTACTCATTAATACCCTCCTATAGTAATTATAAAATTTTGAGCTTTTGTAGTTAAATACTACTATGTAGCTCTTTTAGTATACTTTGTTTTCGTAAAATTCAAAAAATGAACATTATAGTCCAAATACATATTACTAAATATTTTGAAATATGTCAATAAAGATTTTTAAAAGGTCGTGTTTAGGAACAAAACAAGGGTAACTATAAATTTTTTATAAAAAATACTAGCATAAATCTTTTTTATTTGGTATAATTTTTATTGTCAACGAACAAATATTGTCAAAAAAATAACTAATGATTTAGGAAGATTAGCAAATGGAAAAATATATAATAGATAGATTAATAAAAATAGTTGGGGATAGCTACATATTACAAGATAATAAAAAAATGAGCTATTTATATGATTCTGTAAACCCAAAAATAAGTTTAAAAGCAAATGAAGAATCTATAGTTGTAAAACCAGAAAATGAGCAGCAAATAGCTGAAATTGTAAAACTTGCAAATGAAAATAATATAATAATTGTTGCAAGAGGTGCAGGTACTGGTCTTTCTGGTGGTGCCACAGCTACGAAAAAAAGTATAGTTATTTCTATGGAAAGACTAAATAAAATAATAGAAATAGACAGAAATAACATGGTAGCAACTGTAGAGGCAGGTGTTACACTAGAATCTTTATACAAAGAGATGAACAATCACGAGGGAATATGGTTTCCGGCACATCCAGCTTTTGATACCGCACAGCTTGGCGGTATAGCTGCTACAAATGGTGGTGGAGCTAGAGCTATTCGCCATGGTATTATGCGTCGCCATGTACTTGGCATGGAAATTGTTACTCCTACAGGTGAAATATTAAAACTGGGTGGTAAACTTATAAAAGATAATGCTGGTTTTAATCTTATGCACCTTATTATTGGCTCTGAAGGAGCTCTTGCAATTATTACAAAACTTATAATAAGACTTTATCCAGAAGATAAGTTTAATGGCACAATAATAGCAGCTTTCGATTCTATTGACAAAGCAGCACAAGCAAGTTTGGCTATATCGCAGTCGGGTGTTGTTCCACTTGCTTTAGAATATTTGGACAGACATTTACTTACAGGTGCTTGTAGCAAAATGAACGAAATGACAGGGAGTGAAGTATCTTGGCCAATGACAAAAGGTGATAGAGATTTAATTATAATTATATCAGAAAGTTCAAAATTTGGATTTGAAGAAGTGCTAAAAACTGTAGAAGAGGCTTGTAAAGATAATGGAGCAGTAGAGCATATCGTAGTACAAGATAAAAAGACAGCAAAAGAGCTTATAGATGCAAGGGCCCATTATTATTACTATATACAACCAAACATAAGTCATTATTTTGATATGACAGTACCAGTTGCATCTATACCAAATTTCTTTAAAGAGCTGAACGCATTGTTTGAGCATTACGGAACAACTACAAATATTTGTGCCCACATAGGAGATGGTAATCTACACAACGACATAAGCCTAGATGAAAATGGAAATATACTACCTTTTGCAGAAGAGTTAAAAACAAAAATGTATGAATTATGTTTAAAATATGGTGGTACTGTAACAGGTGAGCATGGTATAGGAAAAATGAGAGTAAAAGAGCTTGCACTACAAAAATCTAAGACAGAACTTGATATTATGAGAGGTATTAAGAAAGTATTTGACCCTAAAGGACTACTTAATCCTGGAGTTGTTATAGCAGAATAATAAAAAATATAAAAACCTAAATAAAGAGAGGAATATAAATGTTTGCAATTATTTCCGTATTACCTATAGCAATAGTAATTGTTTCTATGTCTATTTTTAAACAAAAATCTAGTATGTCATTATTTTTAGGCTGGGGGCTTGCCGTTATATTTGCAATTTTTATTTGGAATATGAACATAACCCATGCCATTACATGGACAGTTTTTGGATTTTTATCGGCAATACCAGTTTTGTTAGTTATTTTTGGTGCAATTTTTATGCTAAATACACTACTAGAACTAAGATTTATAGAAAAAATAGGAAATGGTTTTAGAAGTATAAGTAATGATAGGCGAATACAGATACTTTTTGTTGCTTGGTTCTTTGGGGCATTACTAGAGGGAGCTGCTGGTTTTGGTACCCCAGGAGCAATAGCAGCCCCATTACTTGTTGCTATTGGTATACCTACTTTATTTGCTGCTATGGCACTACTTATGGCAAATGCAAGTTCTACAACATTTGGTGCTGCAGGTACGCCCACAACAGGTGGTTGGAACTCAATACAAGATAATATGGTATCACAATATGGAGCAGAAACAGCAGGAGAGATATTTTTTCAGTTAAATACAAGGGCTGCTTTTGCTACAATGATAGTATCGATAATACTTCCTTTTCTTATTATTGCTAGCATTACGTCGAAAGATGGTAGAAAAAGAGGCTTGAAAGATGCTCTTCCCATATTACCACTTTGCTTATTTTCTGGAATAATATTTTTAATACCTTTTTGGTTAACATCTTTTTTAAGCCATAATATACCTACACTTGCAGCAACTATAATTAGTATGCCTATATTTTTGATAGCTGTAAAAAAAGGGTTTTTGGTACCAAAAGAAATATATCGATTTAAAGATGATGAAATAAAAGAAATAACCAAAAATGAAAATACTGGAGTTTCTGGTTTAACTGCTTGGATGCCCTATGTAGTTGTTGTTGCTTTTCTTATTCTAACAAGATTACCTTGGTCTCCCATAGCTACATGGTTAAACCCAGCAAATCAAATGATAAGAATACACAACATATTTGGACAAGGTGTTAATTTTAATTTTAATCCATTTTGGAATCCAGGTGTTATGCCTTTTATACCTGTAACAATCTTTGTTATGTTTTTTAGAAAAACAAAATTAGAAACAGCAAAGAAAATAACAAAGAAAACATTATTACAGTTAAAACATGCTAGTATTGCACTTTTGTTCGGTATTGCACTTGTACAAATTATGCTTAACACAAATTTTTCAAATATCTCGGGTGCACTTGGTTCTATGACATCGGAAATAGCACTTGCACTTACCGAAATGTTTGGAAATACTTTTCTTGCTGTGTCTCCATTCATCGGTATATTAGGCTCTTTTATATCTGGGTCTACAACGGTTTCTAATATTATGTTTATGGGACTACAGGTAGAAGCTGCACAGGCTATTGGATTGCCTATTGTACTTATATTAGTATCACAAACAATGGGAGCTGCTGCGGGTAATATGTTATCTATAAATAATATTATAGCAATATCTGCAACAACAGGCTACAAGGGTAAAGAAAGTACAATAATGTCATCTACAGTTGTTACAATGCTTATTTATACTATTTTATCTATAATTGTTTTTTATACTTTGCTTGCTTTGGGAGTAGGCTGGGTTGCTTAGCATTTAAAACAAATGGTATTTATACAGGAAATAAGTAAAAATATAAAGTATAGAGTATAAAAAGCAAATGTAATTAATATACTAATTGTACAAAATCAATTAAGAACAAGGAGTTACAAGTGAATCCAGAACTAGAAAAAATCTTTAATAAGGAAAAACTAAAAGAAATTGAAAATTTGACACAAAAAGCATCTGAACTAGGAGAAAAAATAGAAACTAATTCTTTAGTAGAAAAATTTTCTATAGATAAAATAACAGCACTTGGCGTTGTACGAAATCTTTTGGCAGAAGGTAAATTAGAAAAATTACCACATTAGATTGTGTTAATAAAGGTAGAAGAATTAGTAACTCGAAATAAAAAAATAAATCTTAGCATATAAAATGTATGCTAAGATTTATAATTAACTATCTATATATTTTACTGTGCTGGTGGTCTATCTTCACTACCACCACCACCACCTATTAAAGCAAAAGGGTTAATTAAACATAAAAACATTTAAAAGACCTCCCATCTTTTTTATAATCTTCTACTACTTTTAACATTATTTCATAAGCTTTATTTTACTGTGCTGGTGGTCTATCTTCACTGCCACCACCAGCAACTATCCAAGCAAAAGGTTTAATTAAACATAAAAACATTTAAAATCCCTCCCATCTTTTTTTATAATCTTCTACTTCTTTTGACATTATTTCATGAAGTTTATTTTCACCTAATTTTTTTAACTTATCTAAACCTCTATTTATAGTATTTTTATCTTCAAAGAATAGACCTTTCCTAACAAGAATTGCACATGCATTTAACTGGAAATTGTGTTTTTCACAAAATTTTAATGCATCATTGAGTTTTTCTTCAACTGTATCAGAATCGTCATCTACTTCAAAAGAGTCCATTCTTAAAAATCTTATTGAAAGAGTATTATGAAATGAAGCTGTAATTTTATTAGTCCACTTAGGATGATTAATGCTATATCTTTTAAGTTCCTCTAAAGCATATTCAAACAAAACTATAGCTTGCTTAACTCTTCTTGTATAAAGAATACTTACAGATAAAAATTCCAAATCTCTAACATTCAACCCAGCAGAATTTTCAATTCTAACAAAAATTGGCTCTGCAATGTTGCTTAATCTTAGAAAGTTTCCTAAAGTATTATCATGGGTGGCTTCTTCTTCGTGAAGTATAAGTAAACGTAAACCATCTTGAAGTTTATCGTCTATCATATTAGTCGCATCTTTACTAATATGTTTCAAAAATTTTTCTTTTAATATTGCAATTTTTTCTGTTTCGTGATTTCCTTCAAGGGAAAATAATTCATCTAAAAGTTGATTTTTTATAATATCATTTTCTGTTCTTTTAGCTTCATATGCCACACTCAAACTAATACACCTCCTCTGTATTTTGGTTAGCCAATAAATTTTTGCTACAACTTTTTTAGTATTTAAATTTACATTGTTGTGCTTTTGATAGTTTCAAAAGTAATTAATGGCTTATGAATATATTGTATCACATAAAAAGCTATCTTTCAACATATTTTTTGCAATATTTTCTTGGTAATTTCTGTGAATTAATATCTGTTAAAGAAGTAAAAAGAACTAGGAATTTAAATGTATCGATATTATTTTGGAAATTTATTTTAGAAATCTAAAAAAAACCCTCCTAAAATTCATAAAAAATTTTAGGAGGGTTTTTTAATTACTAGCCTCAAATTCTACTGCAAAACCATTATTTAGTAATATTTCATTTAAAGTAAATTCTCTTCTCTGCTCTAAATCAGAAATATTTGTAGGTATTTCTAGCCATACATATCTTCTTAGTCTATCAAATTCATCTTTATCTCTTCCAGCCGATTCTAGCCATATTGTTTGTCCATTTTCTATTATCGAGTTTACAAAGCAAGCAGACTCAAGACCACCAGGTTCATTTGTAGATGGAGAGTCTACACCAATTAACCTTACAATATCTCCATTTGTTAGTAATAATGTATCACCATTTATTACACGCCTTAAAAATGCTTCCTCTAAACCCATTTGATCTAGTAAATGTGTATTAGAATTACCTGTTATTACTCCATTTACTTCATTTACATTGTTTAAATAGACATTTCTATTTTCAGGATGATTTACTCTATAGGAATGAAAAAAAAAACCTACAAGAGCTATAGCGAATAATGGAATTAAATAACCCCATTTGCCATAATTCTTGTGTTCTTTGCGTTCTCTATATTCTCTTTGTTCTTTATTACTTTTATTACTCACAGTTTCCTCCTTGTGTTTATTTTTATTAAAATTATATATATATTTTTGTATTATTACAGATTTTTATACATTCCCTAGTGAAAATAAATTATAAAATTACAAAGAAACAAACAAAATATGTTATTTTGCATTTGTGCCAAAAACACAATATCAAAATTTGATATTATGTAGTATAATAAATATAGTTTTTTATTAAAATAATCGAGGTCTTTATGAAAATTACATACAGTTTTATTCTACTATCTTTTTTGATTTTTTTGTTGGGTTGTAGCAATATAAGTTTTGATAGACAAAGTAAAGAAAATATACAACCACCTAATATTACTTTAGATAATATAGAAACTTTAGATACATCTGTAGTATCTCAAAATATAGAACTTAGAAATAATACAAGGGTACCTTTAAATGGTGCAGAAATTTTTGAAAGATATGGAAGTGCTGTTTTTAACATAAGAACAGACAGAGGTAATGGGAGTGGATTTTTTATAACATCTAGTGGGATAGCTGTTACAAATCATCATGTAATGGAGGGTGTAAATAATGCTACTGCTATTTTGATAGATGGTACTGAATTTGATATTACAGGTTTTTTCTACTATAGTAACACAAATAACGATTTGGCTATTATACAAGTAGATGGAGTAGATTTTAATTACTTAAATATAGGAAACTCTGACAGAATTAGAATAGGAGAAGATATTTTTGCTCTAGGTTCTCCAGAAGGAGACCCTATTACAATTACAACGGGTAATATATCTACTATTTTAACTAATCCCAGACAAATAAATATTTATAATGTATCTGGGCTTATTCAGTTTACAGCTTCAATATACTCTGGTAGCAGCGGTGGACCGCTTTTAAATGTTTACGGAGAAGTAATAGGTATAAATTCTTTTGGGCATTCAGATAGGGGAAGTGCTCAATGGGCTATTCCTATAAATAGGATTCCTCAGCTTACAAATATACTTAGTATGGATTTAAACCCTCTTCCAATTCCACATATTGTAGATAAATTTCTTATTTATAATGCTGGAGAATTAGATGAGAGTCTTTTCGGTAAATGGATATGGGGAGACCATTATATTGTTTTAAATGAAGATGGTACAGGATATGCCAGTTGGTGGGAAGATTTCGATTGGTCTGCAAAAGATGGTATCTTCGTAATGACTAATGAAGCTAATACTATATATTGGCATTACGAATTATTTAGAAATAATAATGTATTTCGTATATTAGGCGGTAGGGGTAATATTTTTGAATTAGAAACTTTTGATTATATTAGATTTGATTCTAATGAATCGCATATAAATAATGAAAATAATTTGTTTTCAGAATGGTTCTGGCAAGAAAGTGATATACATTTTATATCTTTTTATCATTATGATATAGAAGGAGACTATGTAAGTAGTGGTATTGGTATAAGCACTTGGATAAATGATGGTAATTATTTTATATGGTACACACTTCCTAATAATATACTTATTATGGAGTTAGATAATGGAGTTGTTTGGGAATGGGATTATCAAATTATAAATAATAATATTCTTAGAATTTCTAGCAGACAAATTGATTTAATATATTACTATGTAAGAGGAAACAGATAATAATAGATAACAAAAAATAATCAAAAATAAACTTTTCTGATTTAAATATAAAATTGTGATGTTGGTATACTATTTATAGCTTATTTATTTTAATAACCGAGGTATATTTCTCATGAAATTTAAGTATAGTTTTATATTTTTTTTAATTTTATTTTTATCAGGATGTGAAATATTTAATAGTAGTAATGATATAGAAACTACTACTACTACTACTACAACACCTCTGCCACCTTCACTTTGGGGAGATATGGATACACTTGATTTTGATAGTGAATATGTTGAAGAATTTGATTTTGAAAACAGAGATTCTAACAGACTTTTTAATGAAGAAATTTTTGAAAGATACGGAAACGCTATTTTTAAAATTGTTACAGATAGAGGACAAGGAACAGGATTTTTTATAACATCTAGTGGAATTGCTATTACAAACCATCATGTAATGGAAGGAGCAAATAGAGCTACTGCTATTTTGCTAGACGATACAGAATTAGATATTACAGGTTTTTATTACAGTAGTTTTCTAAACAACGATTTAGCAATTATACAAGTAGATAGAATAAATGGAGATTTTGAATATTTGCATCTGGGAGATTCTGAAAATATACGAATAGGAGAAAATATAGTAGCATTAGGACATCCAGACACAGGCCCTTCCCCAATAGGAGAGCCTTTAACTGTAACAACTGGTAATATATCTACTGTTTTAAAAGGTCGACCAGTAAAAATAAATATATATACAGTAGAGGGTTTAATACAGTTTACAGCTGCAATATATACTGGTAGTAGTGGTGGGCCACTTCTAAACATATATGGAGAAGTAATAGGTATAAATTCCTTTGGGCGTTCAGATAGAGGAAGTGTGCATTGGGCTGTACCAATAAATAGAGTTCCAAGTATTAATAGTATACTTTCTATGGAGCTTTTACCCTTACCTTTTCCATGGGTTGTACAAGAAATGGTAGATATTCAGGAACCTATTTTAGATACAGAACTTTTTGGAAAATGGACATGGGGTAGTAATACTATGGTTTTTTATGATGATGGAACGGGATATGCTGATTGGTTGGAAGTATATGGATACGAAGATTTTGTTTGGTCAGCAAGAAATAATGTTTTAAAAATGTCATTTGTAAATGGAAATTTGGGGTTCAAATATAATATTGTGGAAAATAATAATACGTTGAGTATGGTAGGTGAAATGGGTAATGTTTTTCACAATAAAGTATTTGAATACAATAGGTACGATTTGTACGAAAATGATGAGAATATAGATGATGAAAATGATGAGAATATAGAAGATAATAATATTTATGAAAATGATGAGAATATAGAAGATAATAATATTTATGAAAATGAAGAAATAGATGATTATGAGGATTATCTGAAAGGTAATGATGTTTTTGAAGAAGTGGAAGAGGAAGAAATAGAAGTAGTAGTAGAACAAGAGGAAGAGGAAGAGGAAGAAGAAGAAGTAGTAGTAGAACAAGAAGAGGAGCAGCAGAAAGGCAATTTAGATGAAGATGAAGAACTTGATTAAATAATATTTATGAAAGTAAAAAATGGCTTTATTATTAAATAATGATAATAATAGCCATTTTTTGTGTGTGCCGTGCATGGTACAAATCTAGGTGGTGCAAGTCCACTGTAGGGGCTTGTCGTAGCCAACTACTAGCGAAAGGCAAGAGCGTCCATTGTGAAGTGGAGTTTGAAGGAAGCCGATA
>Ga0268261_10001525_pt1 | contig 16039 bp, 23 predicted proteins | sample TergutNc150P1_FD_190353 | JGI IMG/M metagenome (GOLD analysis project Ga0268261, IMG submission 190353) | Nasutitermes corniger P1 segment gut microbial community from laboratory colony in Florida, USA - Nc150 P1 (SPAdes) (version 2) | ecosystem: Host-associated > Arthropoda: Insects >... | reverse complement strand
GACGTGGTGCGTCCATATAGTTTGGTAAAGGTATGTATAAGGATAGGGTGTTAACGTTATGCCACCGTAGAGTTTGGTAGATGAAAGATGGCTGCGGTGCGGAGCGGTGCTTCCGTTGCCTTCGGTGGTGCGACTCGTACTGTCGTACTCGCGGCGCTGAGTCGACTGTTAGCTAGGACATGGGAGGAGTGGGAGGTGGGCGGGGCGACGTGGTAGCGATGGCCGCCACGGTGAGATCGGCACGTTCGTGCAGAGGCCATGATGGCCGCCAGGTTGAAATCGGCACGTTCGTGCAGGTGGAACGTGTGTAATGGACTGCTAGAGCGAGCGAATGCCACTGGAGCGTAACGCCTTGGATACGTGAGTACGTGTTAAAATGCTTGTAGAAAGATTAATCATAAAGGTGATATAATAATGTGACAGCTTATCTTCTGCTGTACCAGCAACTGCTTGCATAGTATGGGACAGGGGTGTACGAGAAAGGTTTGTGAAAAAAAGACGGCAGAAAGAATGAACTGTATATAGAGTTTTTTATTAACAGAGTTTTTGCAATTGCACTTGAGGTACCAGTTCCAGCATGGTGTTTATCAGTGTTGGCGTGGCTGTGTTGTAGACGCCTAAGCGCGGGGCAGGTAAGCCAGGTATAGGTACTGGATTTTCCCTAATGGCAAGGAGCTGTGTACAGTATGGAACGTCGAGACGTACGTGTTTCTTGATACGTACATCATAATACTTGGAGAGGCGTCGAACGGTGTCGGATGTGTGCCAAAGTGAATATCATGTGTAGAATAGCTGGCGCACGAGCTCGTTTGTTGTAGTGGGATTACAGGCGCGATATAGCCTGTAAGCCAACGTTTCAGGTACACCATTGCCAGCGAAAAATGCTGTTAACTCCTCGATGACGGATGGTGTTGGTGTGTCGACGAACAGGTAATGAATGATATTGGAGGGCCATGTGTCTATGGAGCCCAGGTAATGTTCCACGGCTTGTAGCAGAGACATGGTGGCGGCGTCGTTTGCAGGAAGCGGACTATGTGTATAGGTGTGAGGTTAGCATTTATATATGTAGTCGTCGGGTGTGGCATGGGGGAAGTGGACAGCCCCTACACGCGCGCGCGAGGAGGTGAAGTCATAGACTTGGTGCAACCTGCTGACTGACGCATAGTGACAGGCATGTTCCTCGGCAGACTATGACTTAATGCAGAATAAGCGTTCTGTTTAACCCTTTAAACCCCGAATTAAATCCCATCTGCTATTTGCTGGCATTATTAGCTCACCACTTTCTCCACGTTAGCAGGATAAGGGTGAATATATATAGTCCCGTTGAAAGACGTTCTGCATTTGCGCTGCACTCTGTTACTGCAAGTTACGAAGCTCCAACCTCCGCTATATTTTAACACGCGACGACGACGCCGACGTTTACGAAAATCAACATTAGTGAAGCGGTGAGTGAAAATTTTGAAAATGTTGAAAATGGTATATTGTTTGAGTTTTTGAAAAGTGAATTAAGAGAGTGTGTATTTTCGAAACAGAACATTGCTGCTAGCGACGCGTCTACCACAGCTGCCGTCTTTTGCTGCGTCGCCCTCAGGCATCTATTAGTTACACGGTAAGTGAAATAACTGATGATGATAGTATTAATATAGTGTGTATGTGAATGTTCAGATTTTAAGTGAGTTTGTAATGTCACGCAGAACGACGCCTCGTGTTGCTGTGCCGCTGCCCGCTGCTACCGCCGCCGCTGCTCGCTATCTGCTGCCAGCGCCACTGCCACTGACACTGCTGCTGCAGCTGCTACCACTGTTGACACCGTTGCAGTTCTGGGATCCTACAACCCACGGTAAGTGATCAGCTGATAAAACTCTGCATGCCAGTGACAGTGAGTGAGTGAGTGACAGTGCCAGTGTAAAAAACGTTAATCCAGCTCGGAATGTAGGTCGCGAATGAACGCGTGTCCCTTGACATAGGGCAGTAAGGGAAGAATTTGGCGTCCTCTATAAAAGGTATATGTTTCCTTCCAATCAAATAATGCGCCGTTGCAATTAAAGCACACGCATCCGTCATTCGAGCCTGGAATGAGAGAGAGATTAAACAATTTACCTAGGAGGAATTATTTCGATAGTTTAATAGTTCGTGTGTGGTTAGGAATAGTGTAGGTAACGCCATCTGTGGAGGAAAGATAGGAAGTACCTGTAATGCCACCTGTTACAGGAGACGCGAACTATAGCATAGAGTTCCGTGAAGGAGTGGGTGTATCACGGATGAAAGATGCGGGATATTTAAAAGTTTGAATTTAAATGTGTGCGGGAAATTTAAATACAATCGCGAATAAAAGGATTTGTAAGAGGAGGAAGGAGATTTGAAATTCAAATAATTGTAAACTTACCGACGTAGTAAAATCCAGCGGCAGCTAAAGATCCTACCGAAGGCTTTCCTTTGGCATCCCACCGTGCTACCTCTCGGTAGAAGGAGCATGTGCGTCTAGCTAGCGTCCCATACTCGGGATGCCTGGGTAATCGCCAAAGTTGGATAGCTTGTTGCTGTGCTAGCTCTAATGAGGCGCCATCGAAGTAGGGGTGTCCCTCTCGGGAGGGCGAGAGGCTGAATCCGGCGGTATGTCTGCAGACCTTGCGGGGATTGTGGGCTGACTGTCGCTGCTGCTGCTGCCGCCGCGGTCCGACACCTGCGGAGAAGGAGGCTGAGTCTAGAGCGACATATCAGAATCTTCTGACGAGATGGGACCATCGTTGACGTCCATGGCGTCGGCGGCGCACACATTAGAAGTGTCGTCTATACGCGCGCTTACCGTCCTCTTTATATTGGGATTAGATTCGAAAGTAGAGACCTCTAGGGATAGGAAAATGAAATAACGACTGTGCATGCGTGTTTAGTTTTAAGTAGGTGTAATTTATTGCATCAGAATCAAGTACAGAGCATGATTAGATGGCTAATACAGACTTGAGTTCTTCGAACAGTTGACAATAATTAATAGATCTGTCGGCAGTAGAGGGGGGCTCCACAAATGTAGTAGATCCGTGAGCCGTATCTATATAGGCAATTACATCAGTCATGGCGGTTAGGTATAAGATCATCAGGTTCTGAATCATATACATAATGTAGGCTAGATTACGCAACTCCTCTTACGTGAATGTCACGTACTGTTTGCCGAGTTACACTCTGGGAACCCTGAAACTGCCGGTCGTGTTCATTTTAAAGTCACCGTCCGTCTTCTTATAATGTTCGTGAGTATACAGAGCGTCGTTCAGGGCCCCGATATTATCGGCCATAGTTTGCAGCTGTTGAGCGTTGAGGAGCAGAGGCAGCTTCTTGGCGCATCCGAATTCCGCTAGCGGCTGATAATCGCGGGAAGGATAGTAGCCCACTGACACGTATTTGGACTTGTCCTCCGTGACGAAGAAAACGCGAAGTAGCAGGGCTCTGTTGGGATTGCTGAGCGCTGTGGTGACGGCTTCCAGACACGTGTCCAATTCGGGCGCTCGGACAAGCTTCGGGTCGGGCCCACCGATGCTTTCCTCTTCGTAGATTATGGGCTGCGACGGCGGTGCCTGTCGCTGCTGATGTGGAAGCTTTCCGGCTGACATAGCGAAGCTGACTGATAGTCTGACAGATGTTTAGCGCCGTTTTGTACAGCTGTAGAAAGAAAAAATGACGTCTTTAAGCTGTGATACACCCGAATTAAACGAGGCGATATGGCCGGTAAAGTCGTCTGGACAGGCGATATAGTCGCGGGAATGAAGGTGATGCCTGAGCCATTGGAATAGGGTTTGCGCGTTTCGTGTTGCGCAACGATAGTTTAGATAATTCTTGTGGCATGGCATACTGCAACTGAATTGCGCCTTGAGGCCGTGGGGCGGGTGACATTTAAAGTCCTCTAGATTTCTTACAGGTTGCGCTAGCAAGGTTGTGAGAAATCTGGTTTTTGAGGCGCCGTACGCGTACAGATGCGCGTATCCTGAAACTGCCTCGCATATGGTTTCGCGAAGCTTGTCATAGTCGAGCCACCCATCCGCCCACGACAAGCCGTTTACTTCGGCGCCGTGAGCCGTCATGGGGTATGGTGATTTAAATGAAATGTCTCTATGACATTTTCGGCAGCGACGGAGACTTCTTTGACGATCTCCTCGTTCTGCCGGCCGTGCAGGACCTCAAAATCTATTACACACTACATCTTTGAGCGCTGACATATACAGAATAAAACAAACACGGTTAATGACTCACCTTTTATATAGTCTGGTACAGCATTGCCCTCCTGAGCGTTGTTTGCACAGCGTAGGGCCAAATTCCGAGCAGAATAGCTGGTGGATCCTTTGGTTCGCGTTGTCAGCAGCAAACAGCCCCACAAATTGTTGCGGTGTATAGGCCCTATCCATGCATAGAGCGAAGAGGCAGCAATATTCGCCGCAGACTGTAGTGGTAGGTCCTTGGAGTTGCGTTTTGTTATATTGCCAGACTGTACCATTGCGCCGTATGAAATCTAGGATGGAGGGAATATGCGGAGGGCGGCCGTAGGAATCGAAAAAGTAACAGTTTGTGGAGCGGTGGGGGTTTTGGAAATGAATAGCCTGCCAGTGTGTGCCCATCTCTGTGTGAGAGTCTGTGTTAACTATAACCGTGCCAGTCTGCACGATCGAGCGCGGTAAGAGATCAGTAGCATAGACCCAAGAAAAGAATCAACATCCTGTAGGGCGTGCTGAATCTGGACGGTGTCCATTACGAGAAGTCTGTCGACACGTTGCGAGCTAGATCAATGCGTACCGAATTGTCACATTCTAGATACAGTAGACAGGTGATGGCCTCTGGTAGTGCCTTGGCAAATTTCAGATCGATCGTGATATCACCGTTTGTAGGGGTGAGGCGTACCCTTCCGATGCTGCCAAATCTGGCGTAAGGTCATCAATATCATGAAGAAACCGTTTATATACATTCGTGAATTATCTGGAGTCCCGAGTTCGAGTGGTGAATGCCGGTGCCTTCGAACAGTGTCGCGTAACTTCTTACTGACGTTTTCTCGTGACCCATGTACAGAGACAGGCTCTCGCTAGGAATCTGTCTACTGTTCACATACATGGTAACGCTGGTCAGATCGTAATGGCGGAGATTATACAGGTTCGAATCTCTCGAACCGAGAAAGTCCGTGTTCTTTACCATGGTAAATAGCAGACGTTTCAGGAGCATACCCAGCACAGCATTATTGATAGATATTGCTTGAGGGCCGCCGGCAAACGTGAAAGTCTTGAGTTCGACTCTCGTCAAGTTACATCGGACTAAGAATCCCTAGCTTAGAGCCTCATTATGGGCGACGCAGATTTTCGGGCTGGGTCGGATGCGTCGCAGATCAGTTCAGATTCTAGAAATTTAAAAGTCGCTTTTGTTTTCGTATCTGTATGCGAGTTCATAAGGTATAAATCGTCCTTGGCTTTCGTCAATCTTATCTGCACGCGGACACCCGAGAGCAGAAATTGCGCGACGTTGCAGATGTCGGCGTGTAAACGATCGTATAACTCTATTACTTTGCTCTGTTTTTGCCGCTCCCATCTCTTGACAAAGCCTCTGTTCTTGATGCTGGTGGATGTCGGATCACCCGCCAAGACGTCCCCTTTGCCCAGATACCAGTACGTGTTTGTAAGATGCGAATTGGTAGCGTCGGAGCCATAGGTCTGGAGGGATTCCAGATATGAGCGGTAGGGGTACAGTTCTGAGGCAGGCGTGCTGTTCACTCCGTTGAGTGAGATGCTACATTGACTGAACAGAGAATGGAGGAAATTTTTGGTTCCCGCCGTAAAATCTGTTTCGTCGAGATCTTTCCCGTCAGCGGCGAGTAACCTGCCTTTAACGTAGAGTTTTATGTCTAGGTCGATGTATGTCTCAGTATTGCCAGGTATCAAAAATTCGAGATCGTTCTGATCTACCGTCGCGATCGGCTTATAGTGGACCACATTGGTCTCTAGGATTGCCGTCTGTACCGGCTTATGCGCGAAAATATCGAACTCGCTAGTTATAAACTCGACTTCTCCAGACATGATCGGGTAGCGACTGATGCGAATCACGAGAATGTCTCTTTTATAGTCTTGGAGGAGGCCTTGCGCTTAGAAGAAGAAGAAGAAGATTTATTTTTCGTGATTCTAGCTCTTTTTGCCTTGTGCTTGCGGGAATATGCTCTCTCTCTTACGTCCACCGCCGCGCAATTTTTTAATAATATTTTGCGTCGATTCCGACACATGTTTCGATAGGATGTCACCAGTTTGTGCAGAATTGGCGGCTATTTCGGTCATAATATTTTCGCCAGTGCGCAACGCTTCGCGTCCGAGGGACTAGTACGGGTCGCACGCTCCTCCGTAGCCCTTGGAGAAAACTGCCGATACCGTGTCCACGCTGAACGAATGGTGGGACGGAATAGATGGGGCCGATGCCTGAGTCACAACGCCCGCCGCCGCCGCCTGCTTGACGCACATAATACTGTTTTAACGGCGTCATACTTGTAAATGTAGGTGGGCGGGGTATCGGTGTCATATATACATCAATGTGTGACGACGCGCCGAAAATGAAGGACCACCTTCAAGGGAGTCTGGCTATCGCTAAAGGGGATCGGCTCCCCGAATGATTTAGTATCTCGATACGTATGTCCCGAAACGTTTTCTTTTCCACGGGTACATAATACACGTTCAGGAATAAATATTCGCCATCATAATCGGTTGGCATAATTCTGATCGATCTCAGACATCCGACCTTAGCGGTGCCTATAAGCTGTGGCGCTATGAGATCGCAATACATCAGAGCGTTCACGAAGTAGTTCAAATTGAGTATCTGTTGCTGCTGCGGGCTCGCGGAGTAGGAGAGTTCGCATAATCCCACCTCCCATATTTCGGACGGGTCGAGTCTTATGGGCTGTGCCAATTGTATCGTGAAGGCTGTGATCTTATTGTCTGGGTACATATCTTGAGAGGCGTTACTAAACAGCGTGATATAGAAATGATCGCGATCTATATTTCTATTTACACAGACTGTATATGGCTGGCAGGAACCCAAGAATCGAAATCTGCGCTGTATCATCTCAATCGAACCAGGTACTCTAGAATGCCGCGTCTGACCCTCTTGTCCAGTATTTTTTCTATCTTATAAGTGGTCTGTTTTGTGATGCGAACGGGAACCAATTCTTCGCTGTAAAACTGGCCTTCGATCTCTCGGCCTCGCAAGTCCTCGAGTTCGAACACGGGACGGGGGGTTCTGTGCACGATCTTACGTACTTTGAATATCTCGGTGGTGTAATTTTGTTCGCCGCCTTTTGCAAATTTAACCTTCTCCTTGCTGATTCGTACGTGCTGGCCCACCCGAAATTTTAGATTGCTTAAACGTCGCGCTCGGTCCGCCTTTCCCCTCATCTTATTCCAGATCGTTAAGACGTCGGTGTCGCGCAAGTTGGCGGGTGCCATAACAGTGGTCGAATGAACTGTAGCATTGTACCCCTTGACAAATTTGGGCAGGACGTCTATATATCTATACGTGTTCTTATAGGTGAAATATCTGTACAGTTTACCGCGCAGCGTTCTGTTGACGCGCTCCACGACGGCACATTGGACGTCGGGATTTCTACAGACTTGAAACTCTATCCCCTCACGTTTTAGCAGCGTCTGAAATTGGGTATTCGAAAACTCTTTCCCCTTATCTGTACGCACCCACACGGGCCGTCTGCGTATAGGTTTCGTGTATTTAGAATCCTTTAATATAGATTCGAGTGCTGCTGCGACCTCTGTTCCCGTCTTTGTACGTAAAGGTATGCTATGCAGTTACTTTGAAAACACGTCACTTACCTGCAGTAGATACCTATGATTATTATTGTATTTCTTCAAGGATAACAGATCCAAAATATCGATTTCCCAAACGTCGTCGATATTATTGACGGTGTACGGATTTCTGGGGAAGCGTTTTCTGAGGGGTCGATGCAGCGTATATGAATCTTCCGTCTCTAGGCATTCCCTTATCTTTCTCTATTTACTGGGAACGTGTCTAACTGCCTTTCGAAGCTTTCTGTGTGGGCTGGACAGGGCTGACGGTGCACCAGGTGTCTTTAAGTGTTTACTTGTAACAGCAGCGTGTCTAATTGCCTGTTGAAGATTTTGTAAGCTAGAAAATGCTGACGGTCCTGCCTGATCAGAATACAGTCTCCGCAACATGGGGATCTAATACGTTACCCACTCGCGGCGTAATGTGCATTCGACGCCGCTCTATCGGGTGGTGGCGGTGCCTGGGAAAAGCCTCGAAACAACGTCCCTAAACTTGAGACCTTTGGAATTGCGGATGTTAGCATAGGGCTCATAACCTTCCAAATGCGCATTGGTCATCTCCAAAATTGCCTTATATCGTTTTAGGTCGTCGGTGGTAATCGATTTTTTTATCCACTTTCTTACGCGTCAGGAGCTCCCACAGACCCTTTGTAGCCGGGAACTCTACGTTCTTGATATGGATATTACCGTTCCGATCCACACCGACTCGCGAATCGCCGATATTGAACCCGTCAGCGTCTCTTCGGATACCATACTCTGTATCGAGACCTCGCCTTTTAGATTCGTACAAATATGAAGACACGTACGGTCTAGCCAATGCGCCCACAGTCATCGCACAGTAATCTAGTACGGAGGGTTCGACTCGTTGGTAATCGGTGCTTATATAGTCATCATCATCATCGTCTCTTTTAATAGACGGCTGTGGAGTAGACGACTCATAAATGACTTCACGAGACGTAGATGGAATCGGCGTCGTCTTATATGCTATACGACGTTTCGCAGGGATTGCAGGAGGAGGTTCGGATTTTGTCTCGTTTCGTGGGACCATGTTCTGTCTGCGTACCCGAATGAGACGCGTCGAGCTTTGAGGAGGAGGCCGGTAGTACTTGCTTTAAGAAATTAGATACAGTCTTTATCTGTCTCTTTCGACATCCGCCTCGTGAAGTTTGGCACGTACTTTAAACCACTTATCATAGTCACGTCTCGTCGTATCTTTCTTCTTCTTCTTTATCCTTTCCACAGACCGTCGCTTACTGCTTTTATGTTTCTCTCCTGCCTCCGAGGCTTTCCGAACCGTTTCAGAAGGCGGAGCGGGTGGGGTGTTATTGTTATTGCTCGTGACAGTATTTAGGTAATCTGACGATACGAGGTACATTTTACGTAACATGTTGTTTAGTTCTACGTGTCGCGCTGCCTGAATATTATACCGGCGATAGTTGGCAATACAGCGCCCTGGAGAGGGAGCAAGAAACCGCCTCGCTGAACTATGGACTTCTTGGCAGATAGTGACACGCGCCTATCAGCTAGCTTGCGTAGGTGTACTCTGTGTTTTCGCAATTTCCTCTTCTGGCACGGTGTCAACTTGACGTTACCTCGCAACAGGTTCAAGGAGCACTCGCTCAGAGTTTTCACATGTCCACTCTTACAGTTTGCGAGTATAGCTTTACGTAGTTTAGGATCCGCCGTCTTTAATACTTGCAGAGTGTGGTAATTCGATCTTATCCGCTTCATCACTCGTCGTCGGCATGTAAATTATAGGCGGATATTTGTCTGGGAGGACGTTGGTTCGATACCGCAAGCGGTCGTCTGTGTCTTGCGCGAAATCTAACATGAGAAAACCGTGCGGTCTCTCTGTAGCATCCAGATACGACTTGTATAAACTATCGCTGTCTTCGGGATGCACTTGTCGTGTCAAGTATTGAAATTGACTCTTGTCTCTGACGTTCCTTAAGGCGACGGAATATTTAGCGTTGAGCGATATGTCTCGACAGAAGCAACCCTGATGAAACAGATTCTGAGTTATAAGAATAAAGGTGATGTTCCTATGATGGCTGCCCTTAGTGAAGAGGTCACATATGTCTTTCGAATACGCCTCGTTTAACAGGTCGTCGAGAATTATGAGATACGGTCTACCGTGGTCATCGCCAAAATTCTGGGGAACCCCCTCATGAAAACTGACGTTCTTATATAGAGGTGAACTTTTTTTCGGGGAAAGTTAGACATCTCGCTGTAACACCAAATGATCCCGCCGCTAAAGTTAGGTTCCGTACACAGAGAATCCAGATGTTGCACAAGACGCAAGGTAAACGATAACTTGCCCGATCCTAACGGACCACTCAAGATGCAGGAGAAAGGATGTTTGAACTTGAGATCGTAGGCCATGTGAACTCCTATTTTGACATTCACCTCGCGTTTATATACCCGAACGGAAGTGACGTATTATCGTTCAGACGTCTTCGCTTTAAAAACGACACTCTATACGTCTTGTCCTCGCGCTCGCTTATTAAATTTACGCCTCCATCAATCCTTTTGCGTTTGATCTTATGCTCTGTATGCACAATAACTGTCTCGTCGTCCTTACTCAAGATCATGTCTTTTATCTTTGCAAAACTTACCAATTGCAAGGCGTTATAGTTAAGCTTTATACCCCTAACTTTACAGACGGTCTTGCTCTCGCCAATCGCCGAATCGTACGTCTTGTACACGTAATTTTTCGAGCCTGCACAGACCACTTCCACGATTATTTCAGCCTCTTTTAATTCGGATTGCATCTGCCCTAAATTGTCACCCTTCTCTATTAGATCGTTTCTCGGCTGTATGAATATCCGTGTAGATGGCCTTTTCTTGCAGCTTGTCTAAAAAGCCATACAGATGAATCCTCGATCCGGCGGTGACATAAGAGCCTACGATCTCATTGGTATGACGTAAGCTAGGCACTCGCTCGTCTGCGGAATACTGCCAAGATACCCAGACTACGTCATCGCTGACAAGCAACTTGTTTTGCACTTCGACACCCGGCGTTACTAGGAATCTGTACAGTTCTCCAGGTTCCGAGATTAACTTCGTCTGCGTACTGTTGCTTCTCTCCGTCAATTTTCCCCTCATGGAGTTGAGACATAGTTTGGCTAGACCTCGCTTTGGAGCGTTATAACTGATGGAGTCTGTGTCTAGCCGGACGCCTTCGTCCTGATGGAATCGGTCGATGTATCGGACCTCGCCTTTCTATGTTCGAACCCAGCTCGGGTAACCGCTAGCCTCCGTTTTCAGTTTCAAAAAAGTGTCGATGTAGTCTGCGAAGAGGCCGCCTTCACCCGTTTTTGGATCGTACCGCGTGACTGTATTCGTAGACTTCCAGAATTTCCAAAATTTTATATCCTTTGTCTACGGCCAATCGCACCTCGTCTAATACCCACGTGCCTTCCAAGCATCTCTCGGCGTCGCTGCGATGATGACAATCGCTCTTGGTGTTCTATTCTTGGACACATGTTCGGCACAGGCAGAATAACAGTTTCTTGGCGTATCTGTACGGTAGGACGTGGTGGTAGAGGCCCGGGGGGTGGCACAATCTTACATTTCATCAGACCTTCCATCTTTAGACAGACGTCTATATCTGCGCACGCGTCCCCTACGTGAATAATCGGATGACCGATGGGGAACTTGAAATATTTGCAAATGTATTGGTAGACACTCATCACATCCTAGTACTTTACAGACTCCACATGGAATCTGATTTTATATTGAAGACGCATAGCCTGGGTTCGACCCCCATACAAAGCGTCTCGAGTGTACATCGGCACGTGTCTGAATATGGGAAGCGTGCGCAGATCGTCGGCTCCTTCAAACTCGCATTTCCACTGTACTTTGACAGTATAGACAGCACTCTTTAACTGCTCGATCCTCGCCAACGTCTGTCCGTATCGTTCTGCCAGCGTCTCTCTATTCGCCAGCGCCTTCACGTCTCGGAACGGCTGACACTTGCAACCGTGATAGTAACATCCCAGGAATTCGTATATGGTTCTAGTCTCGGCGGAGTAACCGTCCACGTTGTAATGTGGCAATTCTGGTGGTCTATATTCGCGCCCGTTTCACGCGTGCTGTGTGTCATCCGTCCGCCCCTTCCATATACACGAGCCACATCAACGCTTTCTTGCTGTACCTCCGATTGGAGCTATAACCTCCGGGAGGAATCAATCCTATCGTCTCGGGTTTCAAAAATTTCTTACGCAACACCTTGTTGCACGCAGACGCGATTGTCAGTGCCTCGAGAAAAAAACTCGATATTTCCTATTTCTAGGAATTCTCGTCTGAATACACGACACGCCTGTCGCAGTACCGTGACATCATCTTGGCAGTATCGTTCTAACATGTGCCGATTGTCAAAGACCTTGACTTTCTGCTCGTCATACCAGGCCGTGAACTCCCTCCTCTCCCCTCCGACATCTCGCCAGCACCGTAATACTCGATGGCAGGCATCGGTCCCACATAGTCTAAGTTTGCCTTCGTGTTGAAGTAATGGGGATACCACAACTTAGACGCCTTCAACACAAATGCCTCGGGCAGCTTACGCAAAGGCGTGAGCATGTAGGAGGCAGAATCCAGAAATTGTGTGTGATGGATCTTCATACTATTTTTAGACCGTTTAATATCAATTCGGGGGTCCACTTGAGTAAAATAACCCTATTCAGTATGAACTGAGAATCGAAGGCTTTGGCATTGTGTGCTATCGCCACGACCTTCTTACACCAAGGGCGCGGTTCGCATACGTAGGATAGCAAATCTCCTACTGGGTCCTCAAAGAACGAATGCCGTCTCTTACCGCACCGTGCGCAATCCCGCTCATCATCTCCGTCTTGCATCTCACAGACCGTACAGAATTGCTGAAGGCAGACGAGGATCGGTAATTGCAGTTTTGCCGTTTCGCTAATTTTCGTGTCCTGCGTGGTCTCGAAATCGTATAATACAAATAAAACGTCATCGACGTTAGGCACCTCGTCCTTTAGAGGCTGCATATAGTAGAGGTGATTAATTTCCATGTTCTGATTAAAATTCGCGCAGTACGGTTGAAACACATTCGTGATTTTTTTCTCGTCACGCACGCGTTACGCATGGCGTAATTTTGAACCTTTTCGCAGACAGTCTTATTGCCCAGCTTGTTTGTCTTGTTTTTCGAAACACGAGCGACTTCTAAAGTTTCGGTTGCAGGACTCGCACGGGACTCGGTCTTTGGAGTACATACACGGAGGACCCGACTTGCAGTCGCTACACGTCTCTCCGCACTTATGCGTCTCGCCACGTCTACACCCTTTGTTACAACCTCTGCATACATACCTTCGCGCCATCGCACCCGTAAGATTGTTTTTCACGTGGTAATGTCTCTTTACGTCGTCCTACAGCAGGTTAATTCTTTTTTCGGATTCCACCTGCCCGTCGAAATATGTCCTCGCAATTCAATCCTCCGAAAACAACGATCCTGTACTCTTTGAAATGTTCTTGGAATCTCATTAGCTCGGGTACTCCCCCACCGGCCGACAGGTCTTTACCTGTCGTCTCGAGTAGGCGATCAACCGCGGGACGCATCTTATATCCCCGACGGTACGAATTGTAATTTGGATCGCCGTCTACTTTTGATTTTGCTATGACCAAAGCGTGAGCCAAATAGTTATTTTTCGCTTTGACTTTTACAATACTGTTTTTCAGACGAGCCATACACTCGAGCGATCTGCCCTTTGTCACGATTCCGTCGTCGCCATGGCCGATTGGCATCTTTACAGAATGCACGGTCATGACTAATTTATCTAGAGCATTAAACCTAGCATTCGACTGGGCCACCTTCTCGAACACCGACCAGATCACATCTCCAGTTATCTGGTCCTTTCTTCTAAAACTGATCCCTATAGCTCTGTCCTTCACATTAACTTCATTGCTAATTGTAATTCCGATCATATCGCTATCCTCGAGATCTCGTAACGCGTACTCGAACAATTCTGTCACACTGTCTAGGAAATGGGACATGGGGTTCGGATCCTCCTCTCCCTCGGGTGGAGGTAAGAGACGCACGGTAAGCTGCATTCCCTGAGCATTGAAACGCCTGTACAGTCTGGTCTGTTCCTCCTCGATCGTGGATCTCTGAGGAGTCTCAATATCGTCTTGCGCCACATTCACTCTGAAATCAGCGCGCGAATGATAGGATCAGATAGCGTTTTACCCGCGCGCACACACACACATACACTATAGTATGATTAAGAAATATATTACTAACCTGTATAAGAGCACGGAGAGATGTCTAGAACGTAAATGGATTGGAAGATATTGGCTTTCTAGATCTCTATTTATAAACACGACACTTATGTCTTGCTGCACGTAATTCATATACTAAGAGTTAGTCGTGACCATATACGGTTATGTCAACAATACGTGTCCTTAGCGCTCTAACCTATATACGGTTATGTCGATAACAGCTTCCTAGAACTCTATGTCAGCAATACGTGTCTTTAGCGCTCTAACATATATTCATTCATATTATAAAAACAGTTGTCATGTGACCGTCTCTTGTTCCGCGAGTGGCCACCGTCAGGCTATAAAAGGCCGTGCAGAGTACTGCAACGCGCAGGCCGCAGTTGAGAATGAACAGACATTAAGACTTCCTGCAAAGAGCGAGAAAAAAACAAGTTTTTTTAGGTAAGCATTTACTTTACTACGGTCTCCTACCGACTGCTCGCGCGCGCTCGCACGGTTATTTGGAGCTTAGGCGGGTGTTTCGATTTTTTCAGATGGATCTAACCACAAAATTTAAGATGGTCACGTCTTGTCAACCGACTAACATTACTTCTTTGAAGATTGGCACGCCGTAACCTATAGAACGAGCGGAGGAGGTCCAGACAAAATATGGCGAGGCGATATTAATGACTACGAGCAGAATCGCCGCACACATTTGTGAAAGTGTTTTTACCTCGACGTTACGGGTCTCAATTCAGTGATGACGATCTGCGTTCCATCATTGATAAAACAATTTCACTAAGCCTTAAATACCTAGGCACCGACACCGTTTCAAATTCTTACATCTTGGACATTGAATAGATATTCTTGTAAACTTTCCAGATGGACCACTCACAAGCACGGGCGTGGTTGGACGGTTTGAGGACAGATCCTCTTTTTTCGCTAAAGGAAGTCCTTCGCACGATGCTTGCAGAGGGATTAGACGAACCCGTCGAAAACCTAATTGTGGATCGACCATATTTAGTATTTCTTGTAGCAAGAAGGGATCGTGACGTCTTTGTTTTATTGGACGGTTTTAAACTGATACGATTACCACAAAGACTTCACGGATCCTTCGAGCAATTGGCAGTTCTAGCCACATTCGACGGCTCTGATTTTTTTCCTATACGTTTCACTGGCAGTGTAAATAACGCTAAACCAGCTTTTTTGATACGTGGCGGCGGGTTTCGCACATATGTATAGAAACAGAAAGCACCCGCTGTCAGATGTATAAATGTGTATGAAAAACAAAAATAAACACCTATTATAGTTGGGATATTTTTTATTTCAGGTAATCATGCTAATAAACGGCCAGCCTTTTACCGTCTCCACTGAACGTTACGACAACCTAAGACGCTTGCGCGCATCTGACGGCAGCTGCACTCTGTTCCCCGAATTCCGCCCTGTACGATTTCCACACAGTACTTACATAAGGCGATTCCTGTACTACTGTTTCTTCTGTCAAGGTATATGCTGCTTTCTCGCGGGCAATTTAGTACTCTACATGGCGGGTCTTTTCGACTCGTATAATGCAGCTTCTTTATTTATAGCCATGACAGACTCACCCATGTTGCGACGCATCTTTCGGCAGGATCCCGACCCTCTGGACAATTTCCACCTCCACGGATTCCTCTTTGAATTTTTGCGCACTGACGACGATGAAGATATCTTCTACTATGATATCCCGTGCGGCGAATTTAAGATGTCCTTTGCTTTTTGCGGAATAGATACTGCTGATAATTGCAACCCCTTTTCTAATCTCGATTTAGTACACTGTACCCCTACCGTTCATATCTGGAATCACTTCTGACCTATGGTTCACACGCCGCCAATTCGCATCTTACAAACGCGTACTGGTATCTGGACGAAGGGGACGTCTTAGCCGGGGATCCGACATCCGACAGCATCAAGAACAAAGGCTTTTGTCAAGCGATGGGAGCGTCAAAAACAGAGCAAAGTAACAGAGTTATACGGTCGTCTAC
>Ga0268261_10001524_pt1 | contig 16041 bp, 11 predicted proteins | sample TergutNc150P1_FD_190353 | JGI IMG/M metagenome (GOLD analysis project Ga0268261, IMG submission 190353) | Nasutitermes corniger P1 segment gut microbial community from laboratory colony in Florida, USA - Nc150 P1 (SPAdes) (version 2) | ecosystem: Host-associated > Arthropoda: Insects >... | reverse complement strand
CCCCCCCTAGTACTGTGTACAGCATTACTCTGTGCAACAGCAGTGAATAATACAACATGTTAAGAACTTCAGCATGTTTAATTAAAGCAGATGGAGATACACTAAGCGGCTCTTAAGAATTCCCCTTACAAACAATGAAACTGAGGTCTGTAAAATACTCAGTAACAAAAGTAAATGATACAGTACCCACCATCACAGTTTGTTAACAGAGTCAGGAGTGGACCAATCATTCTCAAATCCTCATGTACAACCACTTAGGAGTTTCGAGAAATATTTCAGGAGACTAGCCAGAAATATAAAAAAAAATGGTGAATTTTTGTACCAGAGTGGGCTGGTTGTGAGAATATGAAGCATAAACAAAGTCTGACAAGCAGTTAATGAACAAAACTTTGAGAACAAATGGTCGCATGAAAGAAAAAAAGAAAAAAAAAAACCAATGTAATGTAATATAATGCCAAAGAATGCAGAATTTTGGATAATGGTCTTCTGTGTTACGGCACTGTGTAGTGTTGTAGGTGGCTGCCAAAGCACTGGAGAAACCTACTCTTTCCACTTCTGGGGTCAAAGTTTCTTCTAACCTTACAAATAAAGACAAATGAAAATATTCTCCATTATACTGGTAGCCACCTACAAAACTTCTTTCTTCTCCATTTATCATCACTAAAAGTTTACACAGGCTACTACACAAAAAGTCTTCAGTCTCATCCATCTTCTCTACATTTTCTGCAAAGTTATACTTGGTCATACCCCTGCACACTATAAACTTCATTGTCACTAAAGAAATCTCAGTGTTCTTAACTGTAACAGTTTAAAAAGCAAAGTGATTCTGGCTACACCGGGACTGAACAAAACTTAAAGAACAAAAGGCATCAGGAAGATGCCAACAAATATTTCCAATGATACAGACAGAACTCAGAATGAGTTAACAAAACCATGTGCCAACAAGACTTTCACCAATTACATTTTGAATTAACGCCAAAACATACGCTGCAAACTCCCTGCAACCTGAATCTGGATCACCTTGCCCAAGTCCAGTCTTCATTACTTCAAGCAGCCACAACCTGCACTCCAACAGCGAGTCACACATATCAGACACGAGCCTTGAATCTGGCACAGCAATGACCACTGCTCCAACACAACCCATGACAGCCAGTCGCACCTTCCCTTGTGAATGATAACGTAATGTCCAACAAAGATCCAGCAGCTCCTTGCCCATTTGCACAGATGATGGACAATTGATGGAAGAAGCCATTATGACTGCCAAGGTGTGAAGAAAGTGGACCAGCAACACACAGTCACAGTCTGCATATGAACTACCAAACAAGGAACTTCCGCCAGAGCTAGGGCCAATACCATAGATCAGAGGGAAAAAGAATGACCCAGCTACAGCAGAAAATTTATTTGCCTGACCAACAGGTACAGGCTTTGGAGCTGATATAAATCTCCTTGTATGACTTTCTATTCGTTTCCTTACAATGTCCTTTGCTGAGGCTAATACTGTATTAGAAACAGTATCTTCATTTGTATCTTGTATACCAAATTTCTTGCCGGTTCCAAACTGTGTGTGACTGATACATTTAACATCTACCAAATTTGCCATAGGGGTCTGCAAATTCGAAAGCTTTTTTGCAGTACCTGCCAGGCAATCGAGCATGAACAGTCGCTGACCTATCGAATATTTACCAAATCCTGTATTAAACTGGGAACTGAGGTATTCAGCACAGAGCTGAGGAAAAGTTGATACAATAGCAACAGACGCAGAGTAGCGACGGGCATCAAAACTGTCTACACAGAACTTCTCCTCAAGACAAACCAAGATCTCCAGAAGTTCAATACCCAGAGAAACATCATCATCTGGTAACTGTGCCGTTACGAGTGCCTCACATACCTCAAGGCTTTCAGCAAAGCGTTCATGATCTTCAGTTTCCAGTAAACCATCACGGAGGTCACGTAAATATTTTGGTCGCTTCTTTGTTGATAGTTTTAAATCGTCCGACATGTCATATGGAATTAAATCATCATCACTGTCTAGACAGTCATCACTGTCAAACTGTCTTATCTGTCCATCTTCACCTGTCACATCCACAAGTTTCCCTGCACTCATTTCATCACATCTTTCTACTTTTACACTATCTGTCACATTCACATCTCTACTGTCAGCTATGGCTAATGCCAAACCACAGTCAAATTCAAGATGCTGCAAAAGTTCATTTCCCAAAATTGTACTGTTGCTTTGCATTTGCAAACTGCAGTATGCATTATCTTGAACAATGTCCTGTTTGTCCTTCACTTCAAATTTTACTTCTCTTGGACTCAATTTCTTCAGAGCCTTTAGTATGCTATCTGCTTCCTTACTCAACCCTTCATAATCAAATTTCAGCTTTGGTTTATCACCTCTGTGCAGGATACTGGTGACCATCTCTGCTGTTACCATACCTGTCACCCGGACAGATTCAAGTGGTGATTCCAAGTGAACTGGAATACCCGAGAAAAGTTTATTCTCAATTATTTTCCTATGACCATCATTAAGCGCCTGTACTTTATGAATTTGTTCTGATTCTTTCAGAACTGTATGATATGATTCTTGAAAATATTGAACACACAAGATAACAGCCTGACTAATATATATGTGCTGGTCTAGAGGCGTATGGTTCAATGCACTTCTATCACCCCAAACCGTTAAAAGGCTAACCAGTACATCAACCAAAATTCCACCACTAGGGGTACCTGACACACACTGTGCATAAACATTTGTATAAAGGTTTTCAAAATGCATGTATGCAAGATATCCTATAAGATTCTCTATAAGTGTGCTGTCTTCCCAGTCACTGTAAGACATCAGGAGCATCTTGGTACAAAGCACATGTTTCCAGGTCTGTGACTGACAGACAGTATCTCCAAGAATATTATACACAGCAGATGGGTCTGAACACTTTCCAAGTATCATTTTAGCAACAGTCTCTATAGCCTCAAGGTGCATATCCAAGAAGATATTTTGCACAACAGTGTGGTACGGGGGGCATGAACACCACTGTTCAAAAATCTGTATTAACGTAAGTATCCCACCCGACTGTCTGCCATCATTGAAATGGATAATTAATTTGCTAAGAAGAACTGATAAACCTTGCAATTTCAATGGAAGGCACTCATTACAAACAGCTTCAGACAGAAACTGTACACATTTAGCAATATGGCAACACAAAATTTTACAATACAAATATGGTGCAAAGGTGTCCTTAGTGTCACGTTTCATTTTGTTTGAAACTCTGCTTGGTAAAGACATCATCAACTGCACAACTCCTTCCCACATTTGATCTACATGGTCCTGAGCAACCATGACACTTAGTTTCCTTTCATCATTTACATTCCTAACAGAACACTGATCTAGAACTGCAGACAACAATGCCCCACTCCGCACTACCTTCTCTAACGTATCAATTATGAAATCCAACTTCTGACATGGCCCTTTACACTCTCTCAAAGCTCTTGTCAGTACCTGCAATGTTTCATAAAGAAGAATAACTCCACTTCCATCAACCACCATCAATTTACTTATCAAAACTTCGGTTTCCACATCAATCCACTCAGGACCATATTGCTCTAGAATGATTTCTATGATCTGTCTGTAATGAAACTCATAAAACTGGGCCAAATCTGATGACAGAACATCAACACCACAGAATTTCTGTGGTGTAAATGGGCCAGGCAAGAAATCTGCCAAAGATTTAATAAGAGACTTCCCATTACCAGATTTGTCTGGTAACTTCAGGGCTATAAAAGAACTTACAACCTCAGAGATTTTGCACTTAAGAGTTACACTGTTAGTGACAGTGAAAGATTCCCGATTGTCCGTGTTTTGTTCCATGCTGTTACTATGGGAGATCTTGACCTCCTTTGCAAACTGGTCTAAATTTTCTGAATTTTCTTCAGGCATCTTCAAACATGGACTAACAGCTACGACTGATGAAAATGAATGGCTGTCTTGCTCTCGTATCAATGTTCCCATCGCCGAATTTCCTTCCAACTCATGACTTCTCTGGGTAGCTGCAAGGCGATAAAGTTCACATGGTGTTCCTCAATAGAACTCTTGAATGCATAAACAGGATTAAGTGCACTGTACTAAAACTTCCTCCACTTCATCACAATAGGACAGTTTCACACAAATTCTACTACATATTATGTACAATTAACCTTTACAAGTCATTTGACACATTATTGCAACAGTGCCTAAGCAATCTAGCTGAACCAGCACACCAGTTTTCAATATCAGTAACACAATCTACAAGTTAAAAACATAGCTACCAGAAACATGATACCAGAGCATTTAGAATCCCTGGTTCACAAATGAGGGAAGATGAAAGTCAGAAAGAAAAAACATGAATCTTTGGGACCTCAGGGCAGAGTGTAGCTCATACTGTTCCCATTCTTAAGTGCGACACTGTACTGTCATCAGCTGATATGTTGATGTTTCAGAGCATCTGGACGTCTCCACTTTCAAGTTAAAGAGCTACATAGTGGCCTTATATATATCCATAAAGTTCCCCATGCATGAGCCCACCGTTCACTCACTCTGTCACATAAAATGTGTCACGAGACAGCCAGGTTCTCTGAAACACTGCACAAGTGACTTCCGAAACAGTACATGCCAGCTTTTGATGACACATACAATACTAGAGTTTGCAACAACACTGAATCTTCTGCAGTTCTAACCTGGACAAATTCCAGACAATTTCATACATACTTCAGACTAGTAAAAACAAAGAGAAAACCACAGTTCTTTTCAAATAATAACTGGACCTGGAGAGATAACATAGGATAAAAAAGTAAACCATAAATGTCTAAGGAGGCATCTAAAATGACAGGCAGTGTACGTGTAAACAGTAGCATAATTTGCATGCAATTCTGCTGAATCTCTTTCCCAGAGACATCCAACACTAGACAGTACTCACCTGGTGATGTAAAGGTGGCTTCTAGTGGATTAAGGTTATGATTGGTGGTAAACAACACAGATGAGTGACCAGTGTCATTTGCTAAGGGAGCAGGAGGAACTGAACTGAAGACACCACCAAGGCCAGAAAGCAAATCAGCATTAGAGTGGCTAACATCTGGAAAAAACAGAAACATAAAAATATATACACTTTTTCACTATTTGGTACTGTGGTACTACACATATCTTACCATTCTACGGTAACATTATGGAAGAATTTCATTTACACATTATCAACTGCAAGGATGAGAAGTGTAGGTCATTAAAGTCATGCTCTCACTTCAAATACTTGTGTAGGATCCGACTTCAAAAGTACAGAAAATTCAATATGTGTTAATGTTATATTGGATCCCCACATATGAATGCCATTTCAAAGGCTGGTTGTCTCCATCTTCATGAAAAAAAAAAAAGAGTAACCAATCTGTGATTAAAAAAACTGACTTACATGCTACCAGCACAACAGGTAAAGGTAAAGGTAAAGCAATCCCATTACAGGCCTGGACAGACCCTGAGGGTTCCAGGAGGTTGAGGCTCCCAGATTTCAAGACAATTGGCAGATGAATGGGGTAAGGTTGTCAGCCCTACACACCGGCCGCCTTTACCCCCAGGAAATATTCTTAGTACTCATTTCTGTTGGAGGCTGAGTTGACCCCAGGGCCATAGTGCGGCCAGAAGGATTATGTCAATGAAAAATTCCAGTGACACCATTGGGAATAAAACCCGTGACCTTCCGACTTGTAGCACTGTGACTCAACCAACTACGCAACCGTGTGCCCCTCCCAGCACAATCATTACCATAAGTCAAGGGAGATCAGGATAATTCTTACCACTATTTCCATTACTGCTCAGCACTGTAGAGTGACTACTTATGGTACCAGAGCTGAACTGCTGACTACTGCCACCAACGGTACTGGAAGACGAAGTAACACCACCAGTGAAAGCACTGCTGAAGTCTGCAAACTCATCATTACCACTGCTGCAGACAAAATAAATAAAGTAATATTCACATCTGACACCGTAACATCAAATCTACAGATCATACGGAATACTGTATTTATTAAACGACTTTTAAGAATATGCTAGTACAGACATGAAGTACTATTTCATCTGACTTTTCATGAGAAACTACAAAGACTAGTTTGTTCATACTGCCACAGGACATAATATAATATCCTCAGTGATTTTACCCTCTAGATTAGGAGAAACACAGACAATAAAACAACATTAACCTTTAAACGATGCGCTCACATCTGCTACAGCACCCCTAGATACAAATTTTATTTATTTAAGTAACCTAGTAATTTTAAGACATGTTGTGTAATCTGTTTTATTTTCCACATAATGCTGTTAATTTCACAATTTCATCTTTCCCTCTTCACATAATACTCTCATTCTTCATGAACCATGTGCTTAAGTTTAAATACAAACCTGATCATTAAAAAGTCATGCCCCTTATTCTATTCCACATTTCTCATAAAACAAAACTTTATTCTCTCAACCTTAGTATCAGCCATGGCATGGTACTATTTTTACATGAAACTTATCCTCTGAAGTATGTTGTCAGTAAAATTACTCTGCATTTCTTTGTCCACATATGTATTACAAATTCTAACTCCACAATGATTATGAATGTCTGTGGAAGACAATGAAGAAAGTGGTCAGGTCATGGCAGGTACTAGCATAGCATCTGTCTTGAGGGACTGAGAAAACCTACATCAGTTAAAGACAGCAGGCCTTCAGGCTCAGAAATGAACCTTTCAACTCCCCAAACACTGACAAGGAAATATGCTGATCATTCACTACTTAGCACAATGTTACCTAGTTGCTGCTGGTTTTCCAAAAGCACTAGTAAAATCCCCGAACTCTCCTGCAGGTGAGGCATGAGAGTTTTCCGATGCTCGAGGATTGAAATCATCGTCAACAAGGTTTGGGGCCTCACGTCCTTCCAGTATGTCACTAAGAAGATCACCCTGTCCCTTGCCGACACTCTCATGACTTGCACTTGGATTTGACTTCATAGGACTGCTGTTCTGTAGGGAACATATAAAGATCTGTAAATGTAAAGCTGTCCCTGCTTCGAAGAACTATAGTTAAGATCTTGTGGTACCCAACCACCTCACGTTGTGGTGCTGACCAGGTATCAAACCCATGTTATCCGGTAACTTATGTCTTTATTATGCTACAATGTCAGCTCTGTTTACACAACACACTAAAATACACAAAACATTGTGAAGGCAAGCCACGGGCACGCTAAACACAAGTAAAGGTAAGCTTCAGGTACTGTGATCTTTATCTCCTTCACAAACACACATGCACACTCACTCACAGAGTATAAGTAAATGCACTGTGCCAATGTAGTTCTCAGTACCAACATTACCCATAGGAGCTGCAAATTCAACAGGACTGCTAGTGCACTACACTTGCATCAATGATTTGAAAATGCAAAAATTTGGACATATCACAGATAAAAGAATTATAAGTCAAAGAATTGAGAGATACAGAATTACATTCAAATTCTGGGAACTTCTCTCTCTCTCTCTTCTCCCTCTTTAACTTTTCTGTGACAAGACAGCTCAAAAGTATCTATGCACAAAAAACCAGAGACAACTTCAAGCTAAATCCTCAAGAAACTAAATACCAACTGTGGGATGGAAGATAAACATAAGTACAGGAGGCAGGCATTGTGAATAAAGAAAGCTATAATGCATTCAGAAAATAATGAACTGAACATGGCAAAGACTACAGTCACACCCAATCTTGCAGCTTACCAGTGAATTTGAATCTTTGCCATAATGCACAGCAGCCCCGAGATCTAACTTCTTAACACCTGTGGCGGGTTTTGTTCTTGCTGGAGTGCTAGGTTTACTACTATTACGATCCCTTTTCTCTGTAGAATCTAAACTATCACTGTCTTTGTCCCTGTACTCGCGCCCTCTTCTTGTATGTGGGCCCCCTTCACTGTCAGAGTCATAGCGGTCTCCATCATCACTGTAAAGAAGCATATACCTCAAATTAAAGTAGTCATCACAAGCAACTGTACTTTACTGCTGCCACAGCAAGAAGTCCCATGGATCAGCCCCAACCACATCTCTCTCAAACTGTGACATCTCCCAACTCTCCAGCACATTTCTCTATATTAACCTCCAGTCACCCACATATTCCATTCATATATGACGTTGGTAGTGATTATCATGTGATTGCCTTCACTAGCGACAAGTCCTTTGAAACAGCTGACATAATTACAGGGGGCTGGAGGGAAATATAACAGTAAGCCAGGCAGAAGCTTAGTTTGGCCACCACCAACATCCATGGGTCTGACAAAGCCCAAGGGTACACTGCTCGTCAGACTTGAGAAGAATAATTCTGACACCACACGCATCAATGGTGGTACAGACGTCACTGTAGGATTCAAATAAGGCTTATCAGGTAGAGTGGCAGTAGCATTAAATGGTTACAATGCTGCAAGGCCCTTCAGCTCAAATTTACTGCATTCAGTCTGATGCAATGGGATATGCTGACTCAATAACACTATGCAGTCTCCCAGCCCCCCACATAGTACATTATGTACCATCAGGCTTAACATTAAAAAATTCCTTCTGACAAGAGACTTAATTTATTTGTTCCATATAGTTCTGTGAGCATTCTGCGATTTTTCCTTACACAGCTTTAAGTGACTGGATTTTACTTACTGTGTGGCATGAGCTGAATCTTGAAATCTAATTCAGGCTAATGTTAGCCTTTCGATGGTTAAAGTAACAGCATAAAAGTACTGTGCTTGACTAAGCACCACACCATGTTGACATGTGGCACAAAGCAAGTACAGCTCCATGTATTCCCTAACCCCAGCTTGGTTAGGATGATGTCCCAAGCATTTTACCCATGGGAAAATCACCCACAGCACACATAATCTAAGAAGTGGAGAGGGCTCCATAACTGGTATGAACACTGTGTAGAACAGAAGAATCCCTCCACCTGTTGCGAATCAAGCCACGATTACTTGGTAACCGTAATGACTGCTTACAGTATCTGAACATATATTACAAACTAACGTGTATGTGGCTCTAATACATGAGTCCTTGATCTCAATACTACTGGTTTGTATTCTGTGTTCAGTACACAAGTAACTTCCATTAAAAACAAAATCAGTTACCTGTTGTTTCCTGCATCATCAAAATTCCTACTTGCATGCCTGCCACTTCCACGTGACATTCCTCCCCCTTTATCTGGATCCCAATCTGCAAATTCATCCTTTTTCCAACGAGGAGAGTCATCCCAACCGCTACTGCCACCTGTATACACATAATGTTACTATACACATAACAAGAGGCCTCTAAGATTACATAAGAAAAACAAAATAAAACAAGATTATAATTCTCAGGGTTGTGAGCCAAATTACTTCAAAGTACACGTGCCTCCTAATATAACAAACTACACAGAATCACATCCCAGAGGATCATAATTTGAATATTCAATGCTGTAAGTACATCAAATCTAAAATGAAAACTACACAAATACACTATCAGCAACTGTGGTATATTCACTAAGACTACACTATGTTAAAATGGACACTTACTTCCAAATTCAGTTTTTTATTTTTTCCAAATTCAGCTACAATGCAGTCACTTTATAAAATGGACGTAAGCAATTCTTTAAGATCAAAGCTATCTGGGATATAACACCATGTACATTAGCCAACAGTCTCTGCATATTCTTACAATAAAACCAACAAGATGCACTAATTTCTCAAATCTATTTTTGGAATAGAACTCTACATGTTTCGGACAACTGTCCAAAACATGTAGAGTTCTAATCCAAAAATAAATTTGAGAAATTAGTGCATCTTGTTGGTTTTATTATAAGAAAATATCATGATGCACGGTCCTCTGAATGTGAAATTAGTCTCTACATACCAAACTAAGGACATCACACCACAGCCAGCCATACTCTTAACAGCCACCACTGCAAGAACCTCACACCATGATGTAATTCACATTTTTCACACTTACTGAAACATTCTTAATATCCCTCACAATAATACTGTCTTTTTTTGCCATGTTATCAGAGCCATGCTTAATAGACATAACAGATTTCCATGTTAATTGCTTGAGTTCCCTAATATATGATCCAAAACATCACAAAGGGTATTAATTCATGTATGATACTGCAGCAAAGTACATACTGATACAGAATGATTGACACAGGTTCAGCAGAGCACATATGTAGACCAGCATTTTGAAATCTGAACGTTACTGTACTGCGATGGTCTGGTCCACTCTTCGGACCAAACCACAGCCAGCACGCAGCACCCATACAGTGTTTCACCAGAACTGTATTGTACACATCAAAGTGTACCACACAGTACACACCCTATTCATAAGTATATTACGTGTACAAACACAGTTGGTCTTACCAAATCTCATGCCCATTGCATCACTTGACATCCCAACATATTTATCTTTGTTCTTCTTTGCTTTCTTCCTTTCTTCTCGAAGTTTGTCATCATCTTGAATGAAGTCAATCAGTTCACGAACTTTATGTCTGAAAGAGAAGAAGCAAGATCATTGCCAGGATTTCAGACAGAGGAAACCATCATAGCGAAACTGGAACAACCCTGATGGTACCCTGTACCATATTCTGCAAAGTGACAAAGACACATACACAACTATTCCTACAAAACTAACATACTAAATCACAAAAATGTCCTGTTATTAGGGAACAATCCCCACCTGTAAAAACACACTGGCATTTATTAACTTTACTTACTTTATTTACTTACAGTTCATACAACAATGCTGTCAGTAGTTCATCTTTATTTAGCACACAATGACAGTACAGTCAGTAAATAATGTACTGTAAAGAATATGAAAGGATGCAGTTGTGGCCTGACTTGAGGAAATACCTGGCATTTCTATTACCAGACTATGGAAAGCCATGAACAATCTGTCACAGATGGGCCAAAATTTGAACCACAGCCCCCCGAATATGCAGCAATGGGCCCAGAATTTGATACAAACTGAATGCCAGCAATATGTTAATGCAAACATTAACTTCTGTGCATGATTCCCCCAAGCGTACTTCCCACGACATTCACAGGAACATACAGAAGGTCACATTATATACTGGTGACTGCATGGTCAAAGGGAACTCTGGCAAAAAAACATAAACAAACCTTGATACAGCACCTCCTTACATATGTATCACCAACCCTGCAAGAAGAGCAGCAGAAATTCCCTCTTGTAACTGCAAAATACCACCTCTCCTAGCCAACAACAGTGGCCATAGAAATGTATCACTAAGAATCGTAAACACATCTCACACAATTGGAGAGGTGGGAGGAGCAGACACAACCAGCAACTGGCCCTAGCATATAAATTCTACTGTGCAGCTATAGCTCCTCAGGGAGGTTGCTGTATTAAGACTTGGAGTCAGCAGGGAAAGCAGCAACATTCCAATTCAAGGAGTTACAGGAATCTGCTAATGACAGGAGTATTACTTAGAAGATGGAAATACAACCAAATTAGCTGCATATTCCAAGAACAATGGTAGAACAATCCACCTCTCTTGTTGGACAGAGCTAGTTGAATCTTCCACTATGAATGTGTTTTCTGCTCACCGTTACTTAACAATGAATGCAACTGTCATACTGCATATTATTGGCTATATTAGTGTGAAGTATTGACTAAAAAATCAAATACATACACATTCAAAGTAGCATATCCTGGTGCAAGACAGAAGAATACTATTTTACTCTTCTATGGGGTCAAATTAACAATAAACAATAATTCAAGTAAAAAATTGGTATGCATTTTGCAGTTATAATAAATGTATGTTCCTACTATTACAAAAGTTGTTAAATGTAGCTGCACAAACAATTTACATTTCCTTATATCCAAAAGATCCTGACTTACCTTACATTTATTCCTAGATCCTTTCCATACTCATCAACATACGTATAATTCTCAAGACTACGAAGATCATAAATGTGTTCCCTTGCAGATGTCACAACACGTTCAGAGCCATTGCGAACTAAGTAATTCAGTAGTAATAGTGACTAGAACATAAAAACACATGACACTGCATTACAATGATGAAACGTTTTGTTATATAAAATTCAACACAGACCAGGAATTTGACGTAATACAACTGGAACAAGAAGTTATAAGGAGATAACACCCAAACATATATTTCAAAGATGGTACGGTGTATTTAAATACGAATTTGGAAGCTTCAGACAGAATCCATATTCCTTCATTCCTGCTGGAACATGTGATCAGTTTGTGGGGTTAGCAGAAATAATAAATTAAACTGCCCTACTGCTGTCTATAATGTCAGAAAACAAAGTTTCCTGCTTGAAAGCTGCATACTCAAACCCATTAGCAAATGTACAACACTATATTACCACAGCGATCTGCATAAAATCACTATTATCTCCATAGTAAAATTAACAATCATACTTTAAATGATTTGTTATTACCACTCAATCATAAGTTAAATAAAGATTTCGTGTAATTCACTTTCTGAAGGCAAAATGTCTTTAAAGACAGATGAATCATCAAACGGGATATTGCTGGGGTATTACATCAAAGTGTACAAATATTCACAATATTTAATATTACCTTATATGTCCTCCTCCAATTCTTTTTATTATCTTGCAACATTCTCTTCCAAAGCATCGACATAACTTCAGGAAAATGTTCATATGTGAATGTCCCCTGTGCAACCTCCTGCATAAGCGCACCTGCATCCCAGTGAACAAACAAACCAAAGCATGACATGCACAAAACAATCAGGATTATACAATTACCACTATATGTGCTTGTAAACTACACAGTATACCTGTAGGGCCCCAGCCATCGTCGTTTGTTGCTTCCCTGACTTTGGCTTCTATTTCAGTGTAGTTCATCACAACATTGGTACTGCACAGTACAAAAAACACAAGGTTATGAGTGGACAAACACCAATAAAACCAACATACAACTACAAAAATATGTCTTATTTCATTATTCTTGCGTGATTTCAACTAATTACTTGGAATATATTATGCTGCCAAAACACAACACTTCCAATTTGCTGGCACATCATAATGAACACATACATTAATACTTACACCTTATCGGCTATTTCCCTGACTTTCCACATACTGTTGGTTATGGCTGATATCAAAGTATGAACTTTCTAACAAATAATATGTTGAACGAATTTCGATGATAATGGATTAAGCCATTTACGTCTTGCCTTCGAACTCTCACGTCAAACAGCTGATATGTTCAATATGGCTACGGACGTCGAAACGTCATCAGATAGTCTGTGATCATCTGTGATTGCCGTTCGAATTCCTGTTGTCCATTACTTATCTGCCATCTATTACTGACGTTTAGTAACTATTTTATGTACAATTTCTGTAATGGAGGTGCCTTTCAGATTAAACATGCTGAAGTACAGTTTTAACAGCGCTGACATAGTATAAAATTGTTTAGCGATTAGGAGGATTTTAATACAGCTAGACATCACCAATGCCAGTCAATCTACAGCTAAATGTGGTGCTATCTCGTAGACGCTATTCGTACTGAGATCAATTGTGCGTGCATTTGACCAGAAAATAAAATTCTATGATCTATGAAGTCTCGTGACGTTTATGAAAATGCGATAAATGTTGCAGACAACAAAGATATTTGCTCCCAAGTAATTAGGTCTTTGTGCTCTTGTAGTGATAGCGCTGGATGGTGTGCGTAGAAGGCTATAATTTTGTCACGAAGCTGCCAGAATGACTTCACTGTTGGAAAATAATGATGTTCGAATTTCCCGGCGCTCATGGTGGTGCCACCGTATAAGACATCAATGAAATTGAGGTCTGACAGTTGACAGCTGCAGTTAGTATAATTTTGGGCATTTCAGACCGATGTTAGCAGCTAGTTTATAGAGATAGAGCCGAAGGTTGTTGATGTTTGCATATCTACAGGAAGTCATCTGAGTATTATTCGTGTTTTGTGAAGAAGGATTTGGTTTCTTTAATTTCTTTAGCTGACAGGCAAAGCATCTCTTTTTGTAAGAACTATGAAGAGAGTTATACTGTTCAGAAACGGAACGCAAGTTGACGGCAAGGTATTAGGATACAGTATCTTGTTCTCACAGTAAACTTGGGCTGCACTGAGGGGAATATTTTTTCAAACATTTTGGCGTTTAATATGTATGTTATTTTATTTTAAGGTTATACTGGTTACACATTCTCTTGAAGAGCTTCTATTATCAGCCAGCGCCAAGTTTGGTATTGTGGCAAAACGATTATTCACAGTTCAGGGTGGTGAAATTGATGATTTGAAGTTAATTCGGTGAGTTGTTTGTTACCAGTTGCTTTACATTCATTTATGAGATATCAAGCCACGACTTCCTCTTTCTTATTGCTTTAATGTGAAGTCAGACCTCGCACTATAGTAAAGTTTACTGTTCTGTGATGTCAGAATGAATGTCACATATGTGTCAAGGAACAAGAAATGTGAAGCGATGATTGATATGCATTGTAAGAGCATGGACTGCTATGACAGTACAGAACAGAAATTATAAAGAGTATTGACAGCAATAATCCTTTTGTAGAAGGAAAACACATAGAGGGGAAAACAAGGCATTGAATATGAAGAATTATTTCTGCTAATTGTTGACCATGTATTCATTGCTATTTTTGCAGTGTTGTGCATATTTCTCACAACTTTGTTATCATAAACTTTCATTTTTCTTGTCAAGCACAGTTAATTTTTTAAGTGAATAGTAGATTATAATTTATATACAAAAACGTGCAGAGCTATAAATTGTGAAAGGAACTTCAAAATTCCTACACTTTAAAGTGCAGTATACAGAACTATTTATTGTCAGGGTACATAAATACACTAAAGGAAGCCAGAGCAAATTAAAGCAGTTCAGCACAAGAATTCACATCAAAACTTGTCATAATAATGAGAGAGAGCCAAAAGAAACCTTGAACCAAAGCAGACACACTGATACCAAACCAATGTAAAAATATAAAATACTACGGACAAATCAGAACTAAATTAATAAATACTAAGCTAATGCAACATTTATTTGTCATAATTGGTATTTTGACTTCTGCATTCAAACCAACACTGACTCTGTGTGGATGGAAAACTGTCTTCCAATAATCAGAGGCCCTTTTCATTTTTCAAGTGGTGATCCAATATATTACCCCACCTAAATTCTACATGCATTTTTGGTGACATCGAACTATGAAGACCTGCTTGTCATTAACCTCATAATGTAAATTGTTTCACAGGGATGATGATATTCTATACGTGGCAGAAAGTGAGAGTTTCATTCCAGTAGGATCATCTGTCAGAAGTGTTCCATGTATATACACTCAGCCTCAGTCACCAGTGATGCCTAGTGACAACTGTACCGCATTATGTTCAAAATTAAATTCAGAATGGGTTACTTTGAATGTAGGTGGAAAATATTTTACAACATCTAGAAGTACGTTAATGACCAAGGAACCAATGAGTATGTTGGCCAGGTTAGTAAAACACCAGATTTTTGTATTGCTGATGGAACTTGTTTATTGAACACTAAAATGACTGGGATGTATATATTACCTTGCACATATGCAGAGTGCAGGTATTCTTTATTACTTTTCTTCATGTAATACATATAATTGTTTTTTTCGTTATTACATCATTGCTATCACTACCACATCATCATCATTACTTGACATTACAACCCTTTGTGAGTTTTGCCTTCTCAGCCAAGTCTTTCCAAGTTTTTCTATCCTTAGCTGTCTCATTCCAGTTTTTTACTTTCAACCTTCTTAGATTTTAAAGAAAATCTGTCTGGCTTCTTCCCATGAGACTTGCCAGTGGTTAAAATTTCCCCCGAATGGGTTACGGGCCCAGAGCAGGGTAAGTCCAGTGGTAGGATTGCTACCTCCAAATGAATGGAGAAATGCTGTTATAACTCCAATATTTAAAAAAGATGACAGAAGGGAAGCCCAGAACTACAGAGGAATTAGTATTCTCAACACCTGCTATAAGATATACTCTAGAATTCTTAAT
>Ga0268261_10001523_pt1 | contig 16051 bp, 8 predicted proteins | sample TergutNc150P1_FD_190353 | JGI IMG/M metagenome (GOLD analysis project Ga0268261, IMG submission 190353) | Nasutitermes corniger P1 segment gut microbial community from laboratory colony in Florida, USA - Nc150 P1 (SPAdes) (version 2) | ecosystem: Host-associated > Arthropoda: Insects > Digestive... | reverse complement strand
GGGGGGGGGGGGGGGTAAGCTTTATTGAAGTGGCTTCTTTCTTCGATTGGCTGCAAGTCGAAATGCTGGCTTCCAGCCGCGAACAGTCAGTACTTCTCGAACTAAAGATCATGTTACTCTCGAGTCTTTTTAAAGGCCTAGTCTGTAACACTTATCCATGATACATGTTTCAATATACAAAATAACTTCTAGCAGTTAACTAAATTTGCAAAATATAACTAAACTATAAAACTGCTACTTTTCCGTCAAATACAACTATATTAGAAGTCAACAAAATCAGTTCCATGGTTCGACTTAAGATTAAGTCATCATCAGGCTGTGTACAGAAATTAAAAAGATAAAATAAACTGAACTTACTGAGTACTCGAGTTTTTAATTCTTTACGCAGCCTGATCACGACTTAATCTTAAGCCAAAACATCTAGCTGATTTTCTTTACTTTTAATACAGCTGTATTTGACGGACACAGGTGTTGTTTTTATTGTTACTGTAATAAAACGGTATGAATCACTTCAAAGTAAAAAACCAAACTGTTCAAAAATACTAAACGTGCACGCATAAGTCTGTCTGCTTGGTAACGGTAGCCGTTTGGGTTGCCAATAAGGACAAGAACCACAATACGAATTTTAAAATCCTAGGAAATCGCTGAAGGAGAAAGCAATTAGAAACCTGCAATAACAAAAAATAATAATAGTAATAATAATGTACTAAGGTAAATGGTTTTATTAAAACTAAACAAAAGCACTGTATCTGTGATTACTGGGAGTTCACGGAACTGATATCATTAATTACTAATATTTGCACATGCCGTAGTATAAGTTTTAGTGTAAAGAAATACAAACAAAATACTCGCTTGTTGTGCGAAAAAAATATACATTATTCTAAATAACAAAAAAGATGGAAAACATAAGATCTTATTTCGCTGTCCCGCTAAAAGATATTTTCCTAATTTCGGGAGTTGAAAACAAAGCTAGGCTGAGGTTTAAAAATCTGAACTGGGAAAGACTGACTGACTGACAGCGTGGATAAGCGATATACAAGCAAATGTATGTGACTTGAAACACCAATTTATTAACCAAATTTTGTGCACTACACCGGGTACACTAAAACACGCATTAATTTCCATTCCGACGCGTTTCACCGATGCGGAAACGCGTCGGAGTGAACACTAATATGCGATTTACGTAGTATACAAAATGTAGAGCACAAAATTTGGTTAATAATTTGGTGTTATAGAAGGTTATGCAAGGTACTATGACACTGAGATGGTATGTGACTTGTGTCCTTACTTATTTTTTAAAATTCGTGTACCTCTTAGACGCGTTCGCAAAATTGCGAAAAGCGACTATTAGCTTCGTTATGTACGTCCGTCCGTCCGCATAGAACTCGGCTCCCACTACACGGATTAATATGAAGTTTGATATTTGAGAATTTTTCGTAAAACTGTCGAGAAAATTCAAGTTTCATTAAAATCGGAGAAGGATAACGGGTACCTCACATGAAGAACAATATACATATTTTATCACATCTCGCTCAGTTCTTCTTAGACTGAGGACTGTTTCACACAAAAGCTGTAGAAGAAATCAAAACACACATTTTATATTCAATAACTTCCTTTCGAAAATCGTCCCGTTTATGAGATAACGTGCAAAAACACTGTAGAGCAGGGCAGGCCACAGATTACAATATGGCGCATGCGCATTGCATGCTGGATAACTATGGCCTCACACACTGCCCCACAATATGTACTAATTATTGCTTTCCCATTGCACCAATTGTTGCAAGAACGCGCCTCAATGGGTACGTTATACGCACATTGCCTGTCTTGGTATGTTTGAACTATTTCATTAAGGCCACGTACCAGTAAATAGTGGTTGGCGAACCATCAGTCATACGCGTACCACAGTTTGAGAAACCATGGTCTAGATATTTGCAACGGCGAGCATATTGAGATCTTCTAAGATATACATGAAAATTTCATGAGCTGACGAACAGGTTGTATCAAATTCCGCCTCTACAACTCCCTTCAAAAAGTCATTTTAATCCGAAATTACGTCCATCATTCTCAACGACCCTGTATGTACAATTCCGTTCCTACCTCACAGTAAACAATGCCGCAACCGCATTACATCAGTTTGACGCTACTTAGTGAAACGATTTTTTTTTTGCGAGTTATAGGAAACACGTAACTATACTGTGTGGGTTAAGTGCAGCGTTTTTTAACTTTAAAATAGGTGGTACATATCACATAAAAATTTCTCGGGCTAGCAGCCGCGTCAGGTGATTAAATGATGAGTAAACTAACGTTTATAGAACCATCTCTGTCCTCGTCATCAGGTGGTACATATGGTCATTATCGTGTTTAAAAAGCTAACACAAGCACTTTACGTTCTGTACCAACACAATACCTCACAGTCGGCAATTGGACACGAAACAAAAAAATTACACAAGACTTTGCACGTAAGGATTGGTATGTGTGGTGTAGCGGTAACATTCCGAACTTGTATTCAGGAAGTCTCGGTTCGTATCTATGCCGGAAGCGTTTCGTAGTTTTCCTCAGTTCCACGAAGAAAATGACGGAACAGTACTACGATAAAGCCACGGCCGCTCCCCCACACATCCTTTAAATTCATTAGTCACCCATCATTTTACAACTTGACATTATACAGTCTCAATTACTGGCAGATGCATTCTTTTAATCACTTACAACATGACATACTGTCGGCTTCCACCAGCTTGATGCCCATGGAACTGCATCGCCTGGTTTGAAAAATCAGCAGGCAGGACACACGAACACGGACAGAGAGCATGCAATGATTACCGCTACTCAGTTTCAGATGAAATATTATCCCGCCTCTGAAGATGGAACGAAAAAAATTACACGAGGCTGAATTTCGTTATTTTCACTTTTCATCTAGCCCATAACAATCACAGCAGAAACTAAAAACGTATAAAAAAGAAAACAATACAAAGACCGAAAGGTTGTGAAATTTAAAAAGGCAAAGGTCTACAAATTTTCCAAAATCTATCGGACACCTCAAAAGTCTGGACTCCAGATGGATGCCACAAAGTAAGTTCCATAGTAGGCACCCTCAAATATTAGGCGCCATCGCACAAAATTTTGTCGGGAAATGACAGCCCCCGTAAATAGGACGTACGAACTAGATTCAACTGCCTCACGACAGGGTAAAACGTCGGCTTTCTGTAGTGACTGAAGGGTTCTCTCTGGCTCAGGACAGAGTCAAACATCAGGTTTCTGTGGTGACTGACAAATATTCGTATGAAAGGTTCTCTCTGAATGATACAACGTGATGAAACTAACGTTTTCAAACAAAACGATGACACAGAACCCTGTACTTAGGTTTAAATACATTTAATCAAAATTAAGCCAATGTCTCCACTTCGCATTACATCTTAAGCCACCTTATCTTATCATCAAGCACAGGAGGTCGCGGGTTCAAAACCCGACATCAGTATGGCAACAGTTCTATAGGAACAGTTCCAAATGAAGCTGACCGTGAAATGTCCTCGGGCACCGAAGGCCGCGGTATGACCTATGACCTCCGCATCTTCACAAATTCCCTCATTTAGATATGGCGGTCCATCGACACACATGTTAATTGTTTATTGACCGTGCGGTGCGACCTTCAGTTATGATACAGGCCGATATGAAGGTTTGCATCCGAACGTGAGAACTGACTGCATTCTGTGCACAGGCGTGCAAATATATGAACAAGGGGACCGCAAACTGAGCACTAAAAGTCTTGAGCAGGCAAATATCATACTGGCTGATTGGATATGTCGCTGTGGTGGAAGAACTGCGAAGAGCACGCCTGTCTTTTTCAAAAGCAAAATGCCTGTTGTTTCGCGTCATGCAGCAGTGTGGCTTCGCTGGCGAAAAAGCTTGTTTTACACTCTGATTTAAATAAATCTAACCCACTGACTGGCTGATATGGCATGAATTCTCAGCTTCTAAATGGTCAGTCAATCGGCAAGTTAAATATTCAAACTCAACTGGTTTCTCCACATAGCGATGTTAGGTAGCGTTTGGGGGCAGCTGATCCGAACTTCCTAATCACGATTTCAGGGCGGACTAGTCAGTACCTCTCCACCCGAGAAGGTGAAGGCAGCTAAAGCTTTAAACACGGGCCTTCCGACTTCCAACAGACGCACGTAAAATCAGTTCCCGCATGACATTAAAAAAATGTGAATCTGAACATCCAGCCTCTGCGTTCAGCTGCTCAGCTACAAAACTTATAAAATGAATTTCTCTGAATCAGTTTGTGACCGCTTCTTTCTTACTCCCGCAACTGTTAAGTATTACATTAAATAAAACAAGGATCAGTCAACTTTTCCTCTGGGGATGACAGTCCCTGGATTCGAAATTAGGACGCCCTGCTACAGAATACTTCGGGACATGGGTTGGAAGACCAAATGGCGGTTCGATTCTCGCAACAGGGAGTATTTTCTCTTATCAACCGCGGTAACACCGGCTCTAAGGGCCACACAACCACCGTCCATAAGGTACTGGGGGAACTTCGCCCGCGATGAAACAGCCACAGCCAGAGGCAGACCATTCCTATCCGGTGCAGAAGGTTAGGAATGAATGGGAAACATGCTTTTACTCATTCACACCTATTCACAGCACAGTACTTAATTAAGCACAGGAAGAACTTCTCCGTTTACTGCAGTTGTGGTTGTGTCAATAAGTTCAGCGCAAAACAAATGTAAAAGACAACTGCAACTTTGAAGGCATACCCCATATTAATAATACGTGTACAAGACGTCCCTTTTATCGTTTCCCTAAGCACTACGGTGTAACGGGATATCTCGGCGGATGCACGCTCTCTGTTCGGTAAAGCTATCGTGCTAAGGGAAACGATAAAAGAGACACATGATAAAGATATTCAGTTCCTGCAACACGCAAAGAACTGTACTGCAAAAACTAACCGATTAATGGTCTTTTGGAAAAGAGTCGCTGTTTATTGTGAAAATCTTTGGATAGAATGACATGCAATAATATCCACATGTTCAGTTAGATCACACAGTTCGTCCTGACAGTTCACCCCGCTTGTTTTGAACCAGGACAGCTCAGTCGGTACAGCGACCAGCTGTGCGTTGGACGGTCCGGGATTCAAATCCCGGCAAGAGTAAGGGATTTTTTCTCCAAATACCGTCCAGCCTGAAACTGTGGCTCAACCAGCCTCCTATTCAATGGGTGTCGGGGTTAGTTCCAGGGAGTAAAGTGGCCGAGTCGTGATGTTGAGCACTCACCTCCATTTGGTGCCGAGGTTAAGAATGAGCGGAGCTAAACCTCGGTTCCTCCTATATGCATCCATGGCGTGTACACGGACAAATTTACCTTTACCTTTACCAATACCCAGGTTGTTTTAAACACAAACCGTATTGATAAGTAAAGTGGGTAAAGGGGGCTAATGGGAATAGTACGTCTCCCTGCAAAAGCTCTGCAAAACTCGGGTTCTTAATACCTTCAATCAAATCTCGACGACAACGCCACAAACACACTAGCACCGACTGCCGATAAACCAAAAGCGCTGTGAATCTGCAACAAAAGTCCAGATTTCGACGCCTGACTAAGTTATAAGTGCCTACGTAGTCCTAGAGCTTTGTCTCCCACTCAACGGATAAATCAACTGAATCGTGAAGCCGCATACTCAACAGCAACCACTTCCAAAACCTAGGATTCTAAAAGACTTTATCTCCAATCGACAAGCTACAGGTTTGACGGTCCGAAGTTCGAATCCCGGTAGGAACAAGAGACCTTTTCTTCTCAAAGAGCGTACAGACCAGCTTTGGAGTTCACCCAGCCTCTATTCAAAGGGTACCAGAGTTATTTCCCAGCGGTAATGCAGCCGGGGCGTGAAGTCTGACAATTCGTCTCCACTTAGTGCGGAAGTTAAGAAACAGTGAAGCTATACTTCCACTCCCCCCATATGCCTTCATGGCATGAACAGGGACAACTTTCCACTTAATCGCATCGTCCCAACATAGAGACACATAGCATTCTCTTGCGTGAAAGAAGCCTCACTGATATCTATAGTAACTACAAGAAAAGTAGCACACTTTTACAGGATCTGTAGCCACTATGGCAGGAGTATCATTACTCTTTTAAACTGCAATCACTGTGACAAGAGTATCCTTACTTTGCATGATCTGTTATCATTGTGGTTCCTCAGTCAGAAGCTAACAGTGGCACACTGTGCTTGTTGTAATGCGTTTTAACGGAACAAAGATGGGTGTAAATACACCAAGCAGCCTAACGAAAAGAGTAACAGTAATACAGTGACTGAAGAGACAAAAAATAACGAAAACAATATTTGGATTAACTTCGTTCAAACCCGAGTTGGGTGATCTGATTTTCACGAAGTACCGTGGTCATGAAAGAGTAGAGCTACTCCCCCTATGGGCCGTACGGCCTGTACAGAGCCTCAGTGCCTGTACAAGAGTGCACTTTACTTACAGAGATGAGATAAGAGAAACATGTAACAAACAAACTATACAGGATTCCAGTTATAAGACCACTTGCAAAACATTACGCAGATGCAGTACGTGAAGTGGCTCGAGGCCGGATCGTATTGTAGGTTGCTGTCGGTACGACGATAAACATTCCAGCAACTACGACACCTCCTACGGTGGAAGTGGCCCATCTTCTTGACCCAGCCGATTAACACCATCGTGTTTGAAATAATGCGTCACAAGGTGGGTACTCCCAAGCAAAATATAAAAGCAGTGTACCGGGCAGCAAGAGCACATAACACGAGTGTGAAACTGGCAGCAGATGGTCAAAGTTAGAGAAACTGAATACTGATACGTGCCGGGTGTGAATTCATGAAGCTTATATTACTTTTCCAGACTGAGGCAGAGAAACGTTAGGTATCGATTCAATACTTTACAAGTGTGACAGGTTGTACCTATCGAAACGAGCCCCGGCGAATAAAACCACCATTTTAACCTCGTCACAGATGTGTAACCAGACGGCCAAACTTCCACACACCACCAGCTGTCAAATCAATGTAAGGGACGCCCAGTATCTTCGGATTAATTCGCCCGGAAGACGGCAACTGCAACGCTTTCCGAATATCAGAAAATCTTCAATCCTCAGGGCGGCCCAAACCCGTAAGCCGATTCAACACACTCTTTTCTACGCTTCTTTCCGCATAAATTCGTACAGCCAGAACAATTTTCCACGTCTGCCATCTCTTCGTGGACGAATCACATTTCGAAACTATCGGTGGCATAACCAGCGTCACTCACTCCGCACAGTTCCCACCAATCTTCTTGTTAACTGCTGCTGACTGAGCACCACACTGTACATACCCTGCACAGAAAACTGGCGGTGCCATGGTTCAGGTGTTGTCGTAGGCCTATCCATGAGATCTGTGATGGACATATTGGCACTGGTAAACGTTTCGCTCCGAGTATCGGTTCTCCTAGTCAGTACCTTTCCGTCATTGCTGCATACTCGCATTTAATTCTACAACCGACACCACCATAATCTTTGCAACTGAGAGCGTCCTTCGATAAAACATCTCACTCTCACATACAGCAGGCATTATCGGAAATTCGGACGAAACAAAACACAAACCCTATCTTTTTCCTGGCCCACCTCACGTACATACAGCAGGTCCGAGGGCCAGACTCGATAGGTTGTTCACCGGCAAGGTTTTGTTAGCACTGTCAAAAGAAAACATGCAGAACTAGAGAAATGTGAATTTACTTCTAATTTTATGGCGGTATATATGAACTACTGCTATATATGAAATTTGGTGAGGATACACAGGCTAATTTATAAAACGACTTAAAAACACTAAAATAGTGAAACGTAAAATTTATGTTTAACAAGTATAAAAATATGAGTCAATGTAGAAATACGCTGCAAAGGGTCCTTAATTCATCCGACCGATACCATTAGCCACTTCCTGTCGAACAACCTACCACAAGCACCTGTTTATTCTGCGATCCGTCTAGGCCTGGTCTATGGCAGAGGTTATGTGTTTACGTAACAAGGTAACTTATCAGTTGTAACGGGAATACCAATGCAACCAGTGGAAAATTCTTCGATATGACCAGTATTTCGCCACCATACCACTAAAATGGTAGAAATGGCTTTTATTCCCTATGAAAAATATGACAGAAAATATGTAAATCTTTTCTTCCGAAAATTAATACTTCGTGGTGTATATAATTTGTACAGCCCATCTGCTAAAAGGCTAGGTTTGCGGAATATTTCCTGCCGTACCTCGCCGTTTGAATCATGCGTGCGGGCGGGCGTGAGTGAGTGAGTGAGTGAGTGAGTGAGTGAGTGAGTGAGTGAGTGAGTGAGTGAGTGAGTGAGTGAGTGAGTGAGTGAGAAAGAAAGAAAGAGAGAGAAAGAGCGCGCGAAGAAGCGACTACTTAAACTCCCTTCCTTTCCTCCCCAGCTTACAGCACACCCAGGCGTCTGGTCGCTGTTGTAACAAGAGAGGAGAGGAGAGGCTACAGCCAAAGATTCGGCTCAGGTAACGCGGGAAGCCTGGAGCATTACCCACTGGAAATGACACAGGGCCGAAGAACTTTATTAGTTACAAACCTACTTCGTATCGAGAAACCAGGGTCGTTGTGCCGAGTGGATGGGTAACTGCCTCCCGACGTTTCGAAGGAACATACAGCCTTCATCTTCACAGTAATGAGTTCACCAATTCACCCATAACCCTGAAGATGATGTACGTTTCTTCGGAACGTCGGAATCGCCCAGCCACACGGCACAACCCGTAAGACATGGCCCTCCATAATCACGCAGTGAAATCCTCATATTACTGTTTTCGTATTGTTAAGTATATATTCGTACTTACTTCTGATTATTTTATGCTCCTCGCTGTGTCTTGTTGATCACTGATTGATTTTACATGGGAGAATGAGACGATAATAAAAGTTTTCATGATATTTGGACGGCAATCTCCAAGAACACACATGAATATCACCTTAAAAGGTAAAGGTAAATAAGATTATTGTTCAGTATTACATGCTGGCGAACACTGATCCTACAAACCGTGCTTCGTAAATTCATGGTAAAGTTTCCCGATGCGCCTGTTACAAACAAGAGTACAATTTTGAAAGGCGTGACAAGGTTTCAAGCAAAAGCTTAAATTCTAGACAGGAAAAAAACACGCAAAAGCCACGTACCGAGGAAAAACAAGACGAAATTGGTGCTGTACTGGGGCAGCTCAAATACATCAACTTGCGCAGCAAACGTGTCTACAGAATCAGCACAAAATGCAACACAAAACTGGCATATGGATTCTACGACACGGAAGTGAAGCAATAGTGAATTTTGCGAACCTTTTACCTTGAAGAGCTGTATAACGGAGAAACAGACCCCCACACTTGTTCCGCTTAGCAGTTCCTGTTCCGCAGGCAATCCCATATTAACACATAAAATTTCTTAATGTGACATTAAGGAATGGTGACTTCAGTGCTCTGGGTACAACTTGGATTGCGGTGTCTACTTTCTTTTTGTGTAACCATAAATTCACATCGCCATGTTATATTCTGACATCATTCTTCAATCACTTGTGCCATTCAGAAGAACCCATATTTTTTTAAGACAATACACAGGCTCTCATGCGTTGTTTGGAATGTGTTTGATTGTGGCTTCCATGTTCACCCAATCTAAAATCGTGTGACTGATTTTTTAAATGTGGGCAAGTTATAGGATAGAACTCAGCAGCATTTCAATAATAATAATAATAATAATAATAATAATAATAATAATAATAATAATAATAATAATAATAATAATTCAGTGTATGGTGTCTTCAATTTCATTAGCAGATCGATGTCCAATGTTTGCTGAAAGCTCGAATTTGTGGCAGTTCGTGAAGCGCCAAGTAAGTTTTGGTTTGAACCGACATCTTGTATGATGAAACGTGCGGCCGGAATAACTTTCACATTATGCGTCCATTTATCACAATAAAAAATTGACGATGAAGCGGATGGATCGCAGCTACTGGTTGTCTAAAAAAATCTGAGCCTTCTTGTTTTAGCTTTTAATTGTGTCCGATAATAGTAAGAAGATGGATTATGTAAGTGGTTTGTGTTTATGCAAATGTTACGATTCCACTGCACTCTGGCGGGTGAAATTGAAATGGAGGTCAGACCCCCTTATCGAGAAGCACTTAGGTCAGCTCTAGTGTAAACTTTCAGGGGATGTTACCATAGCAACGAGAGGTGTTGTGTGGTAGTATATTGCAGGGAACCTTAGTGATGAATTACGGCTGATGGTGTAATACGATGTACGATACCGTCTTTCAGGTTTTAATGTCATGTAATCCGATAAATAGATACAGCGCTTAATACAGGTTCATCCTCAGTTTATTTGACCCATAGCCTTCCCAGACTGTTTGCATGGTGACTAGCAGCGCAGTGGTCGCCGCTATACCAGTTGGACGTAACTGGGGTTTCAGCGTATTAAAGTTCGTCATAGGTTTTTGTTTTATAGAGTGAAAGAATGTATTGGGAGGTTTTTATTTCAAAGTATTACAGTTAGCATTAGGTTTTAACCTAATGTTAATTGTAATACTTTGAAATACAAGCTCTTCAAAACATAAGATTCAAAGGACTTTCTATGAAATCCTCCCCGATTTCCGGACGAGTGTTGCTTTCTTGCAGGTTACCGAGACTTCGCACGTTTATCTTTCTGATAAGAGTAATTAAGATTAATTAAGTAATTAAGAGTATTAAGATGAAAGCGAGTGCTATGCACTGGCGGAATGATACTGACGAGGTAAAAAACCTACGTCGATAAAAAAATAAACCTGTCGATATGCCACTTTGTCCACCAGAAATCTCACATCCACACGTCCCGGATCGAAAACAGGCCGACGCGTATGGTGTTTATCTAAATAATACATAAAAAACGCTCGCAGTAAACTTATAACAGGCACGTCAAACTGGCAACCTGCAAAACTTTCCAAAACGAAGTGTGAAGCTACTTACTTACTCCATGGAGCAGAATCTTCCTTGAGAAGCTAAACGGTTCAGAGCCAGTCAATAAATTGCCCGCATTTTAAGGAAACTGAAAGTTCATTACCGCGTTTACAAGAGCCTGCCACCTATCCTTATTCAGACCCCGATCAATCTAGTCAATGCCCCACGTTCCACTTTCTGAACATCCATCCCAATACTATCCTCCATTCTACAACCGGGACTTCCAAGTAGTCTCCTTCCCTCGGGTTTGTCCACGAAAACCCTGTATATACCTCTACTCTCCCCCATACACCCTACACACCCCGCCCATCTCATTCTTCTTGATTACGTCACCTCAGTAATATTTGATGAGGAGTGCAGATCAGTTAGCTATTCATTATGTAGTTTTCTCCACTCCCATGTTTCCTTGTCCCTCTTAGGCCCAAATGTTCTCCTCAGTATCCTATTTTCAAACACCCTCAGCCTACGTTCCTCCCTCAATGTAAGCGACCAGCTTTCACACCCCTACAAAACAGCAGGCAAAATTATATTTCTGTGTATCTTAATATTTAGATCTTACGATAGCAAAGTGGAAGATAAAAGATTCTGCACCAAAAATAGCAAGCATTTCCTGACTTCAGTCTGCTCTTAATTTCTTCCTGAATAAAAATTCGATTCGTTCGCAGATATTTCAACTGTTCCACCGTTTCTAAGGAACTACTATCAACATTTATTCTGTCACTTCGTGCCGCATTCTAATCTCGAGACATGACCATGTAATTAGTTTTATTAGCATTTGCTTCTAGTCCGTTCTCCTTACTAGCAACTATAAGAGCGTCTGTGTTTGTCTTTATAGTACTACGCTTCCGCCCAGTATACTAATACCATCAGCATAAACCAGACGCTGATGTGTAACATTTATTTTCAAGCCATCCTGGTACCTGAACCAACCTAATGGCATATTCTAAATAAAAAAATAAAAAGCAATGGCAATAATGGATCTCCTTATGTCAAACCATTCTTAATAGGAGACATGTCAGAAAAATGTTTGCCTACCAGGATGCTGCTACAGGATTCATTCATAAACATTTTCATACGCCTTACTACTCTCCTGGGGATACCAAACTCAATAACTGAAACATAAACTCTCTTGAAGTCTTACTTGAGGTACCGCTTCATTTTTATTGCCATTTTTTCTCATAAGTGTATGACGAATGCAGAATATACAATCAGTTCCTGACCTGTTGCGTTGAAATCCACACTGATGATCTCCAATTATTTCCCTTGCATGTAGAGTTCAGCTTGACAGCAGGATGTTGGATAAAATTTTGTAAATAGTGGAAAAAAGTGATATGCCTCTCACAATAATCCGTTTTAGCACCTTTCTTATAAACAGGTAAGATGATCCACTCATACTCCCCAGGCAATTCCTTATACCAAATGGAATTAATAAGTTCACGGATCTCATGCCAAATTGTTATAGCCTCTGCTGTAGGAGTAATCAGTTCTGTTAGGATTTGATCAGCTCCTGGTGGTTTGTATCTCTTTAGCTTTTCAATAGTCATCTCAAATTCAACGGTACTGGGCTCAGGCACTAGTGGTTCTGCTGTATGTATTTCTGCATGCCTAACATAATTAACCCCATGTACATTCAACAGCTGAGAGAAATGGTTTCTCCACCTAGCCAAAATACTGTGACAGTCTGTAGCCAAATCACCCTTCTCATCAAGTATTATATTAGTTATAGGCTGGTAACAATTCGTAAGTCATTTTTGCTCTATAGATGTCTCTTAATATTTTTTATCTCACTGTTAGTTTCAAGGTCATCAATTTTAACTTTCAGATGTTCCTTCCTTTTGTTCCTGAAATGTCTACTAGCTTCACACGTCTTACATTGTTCAGATTGTGTACATTGCTTTGGTTTGGATCCTGTAACCGTTGCATTTTAACCTGCTTCCTTTACTCTAAAAAAGTAAACATTCTTCATCAAACCATGGTTTACGCTGTCTCAATTCATATAGACCTAGACTCTCCTTAGATTAAGTTTTGGTATTCTCTTTAATGTTTTCCCAAACCCTATGTATGTCCTCGCTATCATGTAAGTTCTCCTAAGCTGTAAACCACTTTGAGATCTTAATCTGCTACTGTTTCATAATCTCCAGGTCACTTAGTTTCGTGAGATTAAATCCTTACTTGCTACCAATCTTTCCCTCGTTGTTTCACAGTCAGCTCCCTTCAAAAATCGTACAACTAGTATAATCAAATGCCATCTCTTATCTATCAAATTGTGATCAGTGTGTTATGAGTCTTCCCATCAGGATGGTCCAGGAAATCAAGCTGTATTTATGAATGTTCAGTGCGGAAACATTGTGCTCTTAACAACTAGTTTTTTTTTTATTTGCCAAGTTTACTATTCTAACACGATTATCGTTACTACCCTGATGTAGACTCTCATTCCCATTTGTCGGATGACAATATCCTTTCTCCCCAACTGTGCATTAAAATCTCCTAACAGAATTTTCATATGGTGCTTAGAAAAATGATCGAAAACCTGCTCATAAATACTGTCTTTTGAATCGTCACTTTTCTCCTCAGTTGGTGCATGCGCATTCAGAACAATGATATTATACCAAGACCTCTCAGAGCCCTATATGACATCCTATTCCTAACAAAATCCACTCACTTAACTGCTGATACTGCTCTGTGGTATACAAAAAATCTCGTTCCCAATTGATAAATTTCATTTCCCTTTCCACAAAAAAGTGTGTATATATATATATATATATATATATATATATATATATATATATGTGTGTGTGTGTGTGTGTGTGTGTGTGTGTGTGTACTTACACACACACACACATGCCGTGTCCCCTTTTTCCCACCTAACGTCCTGTACACCAACTAAATCTAATTTAACCTTGCTAATTCCCTGGCTACTCTTGTAAGTACAGAGTGCGGAATAAGGCCAAAATCTTACAATTAATAAACAGAATTGTTTGGTTGGATAGAATCGTAAATCCGGTTATCAGACTGTTGACCAAAACCTGGTATTTTTGTGTACTTTCATGGAGGTCGTTTGTAATCCAACAATGAGATGCCTGCGTGAGTACTGTTGTTACTGCGGCAGATGAATATACTGGAAAACGAGTGAAAATTGCACAGACGAAATGCAACTTGCAGTTTTAGGCTTAATAATGTTGGGATGTGTCTGTGGTCACAGGAATAATCGATACTTCATATTCAATAATATTCGCTAAAATTAGTTCATGATCGGCTTCTTTGCACTGCGGTTGTAGTAAAATTATTATTCATAATAATTCCAACAATTTTACAACCAAAGTCACCTATTATAAAACGCAAGACAGAAGATATGGGTCAAGCATTTCAAAACATGGAAAGAGAAATGTTTCTTATAACAACTTCAAAACAATACCGCTGTGTCAGGTTTGTCAAAAAAAAGTCGGCGTTTGAGAAGAATATAACGTTAAACGTAATAATAAAACACGCCACAACATAAATATTGTGTTTACAAAAAAAACCGCAACTGACAAATTGTGCGAATTAAAATCATGCTTTAAAAAGAACAAGAAGTCAATTATACCATTAATAAATCAAGAGAATTATAAGTTACGACAAGCTGTATACTGGCCGATTTAACTACAAAACTCAAACCATTTCACACAAGAAATTTTTTTCGAGAGTGTTTAAGCATCTGTACGGGAAAATTACAAAAATTAAAAAAAAAGAAACAATCATGGATACAGACAATGAATGAATGTATAAAGTACACAGGAAATGAGTCGAATGATAAAGTAATGAAATTTTTCAGATGTACTCGACAGCAACGGCTGTAAGCCCAGATGTTAAAGATACTGATCCACCTGCAGTGTTTATTCACAGATATAATACAAATTCTGTTATATCTGACAAATTTTCGAAACTAATTCCACAACACGGACATTTTCCGTAAGACAGATAGCTTAATAAACACAAATGAACTTCCACCCAACAAACTTGTGCGCACTGAACGGAGACCTCCTGCTTTGATGGATATATAAAACAATCTTGAGGGAAAATAAATTAAAATCGGTAGCAGCATTTACAGTTTTTATTGTATAATGCACCAAGGCGCCTTTTGTGACAAAACAGTAAGACTGAGGCAAACTCTAAAGAGATGTCAGTCGTTACATTCAATCGTGCAAGGAGATTCTATCGTCGAGTCTGCTTCTTCTCTTCTCGATACTGACAACAAATACGAATATTTACAAAAAAAATCATAAAACATTAAATAGCAACAAGCCTTGGAATTTTAGTTCACATTTCGTACAAAGCACCCAAATGAGTTAAATGTGAATCGACAGGGGAGCGAGGACTTAACAACATCACTGTATGACCATAAAAAGTTTTCCATACAAAACGTCGGATCCGGCAAACAAAAATACAAAGTAAAAATGTTGGTACACTTTGAAATCACGCAGATATTTTAATTTTCGTTAATTAAATCCACTTACTAATCTGAAAATATCGGATTGCTAAGAACCGAATCTGAAAATCTATTCCAACCTTTTATGCTTTGCGAAATGAAATTTTCGTGTTCATTGTACCACATAATGTACACGTTAATAGAGCAGATAAGATGAGCAAATGGAAATAATGGGACTGCAGTGTGACTCAGTAATAAAAGAAAAATTTAGTGACGAAGTAAAACTCAGTGTTTCTACCTAGTAGCGTACATATCGATCTCCAAAAACTTTTCCACAAGTTTCTCAAATATGTGTGACGTTTGGTAGCATATATTTAAGTGAACAACTGTTTTCACTCAAGAAACGAAACAGGAGCCTCGCACATTTGTCATCAATAATGGAGTGGCGTCAACGTAAAATTTGAAATGTGACAGGATAGGCTAACACAAATAAGTGAGACCAAGTTTGCGGAAAATGGGATTGCATGCGAGAAAATTAACCCTTAGGTGACTAATGTCATATATATATGGAGCACCCATTCTTGATGTTTCTAGATCACACACAACGACGCAGCACAGTCGGTAGGACTCCTCTGGACGAGTGATCAGCTCGTCGCAGAGA
>Ga0268261_10001522_pt1 | contig 16053 bp, 10 predicted proteins | sample TergutNc150P1_FD_190353 | JGI IMG/M metagenome (GOLD analysis project Ga0268261, IMG submission 190353) | Nasutitermes corniger P1 segment gut microbial community from laboratory colony in Florida, USA - Nc150 P1 (SPAdes) (version 2) | ecosystem: Host-associated > Arthropoda: Insects >... | reverse complement strand
TGAAAAACCTAAAAAAAAAAAAAAAAAAAAAGCCTATCCTGTTGTGAATATAACATGTTAACTTGTTGTGGATGTTGATTCTCAGTGCTAGTTGTGTATGATTGAAAAAAAAAACAGATCAGGGACATTATAATGAAGTCTTGTGCTTTGAGATACATTATATCACCAATACTTTATTCACGTTTCACAGTTCAAATGAAACATTATATTCACTTAAGTTGAAAGTGGCAACATGATCAGATAGTGTAATCTGTCTCTGAATGTTAACGAAAATGTTATATTCACAATTTGTAGCTGACCCATTTAAAGAAGTTGGTAGACAGCGAAATCAGTGCTCTGTAAACATTTCCTTCCCTGATGCTGCCAGTTTCTGAGAGTTACGCTACAAACTGCTTAACTGATATTACCTGACTTCCATTAATGTGACAATTGTGGGCATCCTGTCTCATTCTGATGCTGTTTGGTTTCTACTGGTCCTAGGGCTTCGAAAGTTCTGGTTTTTATTATGCAATGAATACAAATTTACGGTTCTTATCACTCTGAGATGTTATAGCCTGCTAGTGACACAGTATTGTAGGACATAATTTTATCCTGTCCTAAGATCATATACAGTAGGCCATGACGACTTCTATTGACATTCTTCATAAACTATCATTCACAGTCTGTGTGGTACAGAGCTGGATAACTTATGAAAAGTAGTGTTAAATGGATCAAGAAGCAGTATTCTTCAATACGTTTTCAGGTTTTCACAGTTGAATATTTTGTGTTCAGATTGTGGTTGTCTTAGGTTGAGACAACATGTAGGTAGGACCGTTTTGGAGGAACCTGCTGTCTTCATCTTCAGCGTCAGAGTGGTTTACTCAGAAGGTGGGTGGGGGAACAGCCCAGAGGATGTGGGCAGTTGTGTATATGTGGTGGCAGCAGCGAAGCTGTGGGTGGTGGTGGTGGTTTTGATAATAATAGTCTGTTGCACTGCACTGCACAGGATAAATGAGTGAAGCCACTTTACAATACCGTATTTGGAAGACTCGTCTGTTTTAACCCAGTATGTCATTACTCCCACATCATCTTCTTGACCATCTTATTTTCCCTTGGTACATGCTGCACAGCTCAGTTGGTATAAGTGACTAGGCTGTCTAAACACCTGATAATTTCAGTTTCCAGGACAGTCAAGAGTGTTGAGTATCCATAAAGGCTGCAGGGCCACCCAGCCACCTATTCAGTGGGTGCAGGGCATGCAGCATGCTTTCACTGATGCTGAAGTGGATGGCACATGAAGCTTACCACTCACATCCCTCTAGTGCTGAGGTTAAGAATGAGTGGAGCTTCCACTCCCCTAACAGTCTGCATGATGTGTACAGGGACAACTTTGTAAGGTCTAACCAAAATGAAGAAAATATGTTAGAAAACCTGTTCTTACCACAAAAGTCATCAGTAGACCGTTTTGAAGTAGTACAATCCAACTTCAACAGCCCCTTCCTCTCCCTCCCGCTATCGATTGGTATTAGCTTCCCAACTGTGCCCTGCTTGACAAGTAGCCTCTTTCATCAAGATTATTATGACCAAGCTTAAGTGAGGGGAAAGAAAAGAACTATATATATTTTTTATTCATATCTACATCAGTCATTATGCATTACACACGTAACACTGGAATAGTGAAAATACAGTCATACTAACACAGTGCACAAGTTTGTACTGTCAAAGCAACCTTGCTTGTGCAGGCTTCGACGCACAACAATAAATCATTTCCGATTTTTGCACTGGAACAGAGCCTGTTTTCTTACTCTTCGTAACCATCAGGCAAAGGGTTTGCGTGTGGGTTGTGGAATAGAGAACGGTTGCCCTCACCCCAAGGGAATCTCTGCAAAAGTAGATAAAAACTCCAGTTGGTAATAATACATTACGGGCTGGTTTCCAATGAAAGATTTGCTGTCAAATTAAGAAAACTGGTATTACAAAATCTCAACTTAGAAATTCTGATCACCCTCAGTTCTTTTTTGATTGCTGATTGTGTGCCAAAGAAACTGAATACAGTAGAATTCCTTTCATGTGGCACCTGATAACTTGACATTCATGGCAGTTCAGGACTCAAGGAAAGCAGTCTCAAGGCTGGGAAGTTACTCCATCCACAATGTCTGGAGTATGTACTGATTCTGTGACTATCTTGGGTATATGGATCTTATTAAGCCTATCAAGCTACCATAATGGCTTCAAAAGATCCAAATATTAGTTTTAAAAAAAAGGTACTGCCACCAAGAGAGAACATGTAACTGCACTAACTCCTCAGAAACTTGAAATAACTATGAAGCTCAAAAGTGATGAAAGCCAAAGAGGTTATGGCTTCATACAACATTAGATCAATTATCTATGATATATAGGAATGGAAGGGCCAGTTAACAATCATTTATGGCACTGAATGTGAAGGACCTTTTCATGTATCAGACACTGAATCAACCTAAATTAGCACAGTTGGACAAGGTGCTGTCTAAGTGCTTTACAGCAATGCATTCCAAATGAAAATTACTGACAAGTGCACATTCTCTGATGGCAGTACCAGAATATTATCTGTAAGAACTTAGGTCATTCTAGGTACCATATGATAATGTGGAATATTTGATAATACGGAACCTATCCAGTCCAATGGGTGCCAGATTAAAGGAACTCTACTGTAAAGCATTAAAGGCATTTAATGAACATACAGACCAGCATCATGTCTGTTTAAATCTGTGAAACTGACAAACCTAACCTCCAGAATATTCACAACACTGTCGCATTACTGTGAGCACTGGAAAGTAACAAAATGGCATACACTTCAATTATATACCTGTAACTGAACATGCTACATAGTTTCTCAATCTTATACTGAAAAATTACTAGATGTCCATCACCTAAAATAAGTAGCTACACAGTTACATGAGCCCCACTCCACATAAATGCAACAGTTCCTATATGTACTACAGTGATGTTTGCCAGGTTGTATGGATTTTCAGAAAGTTTTTTTAATGAAGGTGTTGTGAATCAGTATCAACTCATTTCATTTGAGATTTTGCATCATGTAACTTTTAACAAAACAAGTTTTGAATGATTCTCTGTCCTTGTATATATGCAATGGCATAAACCTGACACTTTTGTATAATCTAGGTATACTTTACACAATTTACAGCTTCTTCCCACAACCACTATGACAACATTTTTATGATTCTGCAATCAGACTATTCCTACCAGTATACAGGTTTCAAGACCTAAGTATTTGACAAGTGTCCTAACTTTACAGTGCATTGATTAAACACTAGAGGCACAGAAGAGTAGGGAAAACTAAAACTATTAGCGGGGCTGACTGGTTGGAGCAGAGTCTGCAACATGCATGTCTAATATACATATACTGCAGTCCTATATGAGATACCTTATTCCTAATCCGGAGATGTTCATATGGAATAAATTCTGCCCGTTCATGGTGATGTTCTTCTACATGCTTCAAGTAAGCATTCACCATGCAGAGACCCACAGCTGGTAAGGCCACAAACAAGGAAAGGTTCTTCCACAATTTTACCCCACCTAAACAATTGGCGAGAAAAAGTCTTTTAAATGGCCCACATTCTTCACTATGTCTTAATGCAGTATGCCTTGTTGCAAATTCAAGCACATTCTACACATTACAGCTGTGTGATGTGACATAACTTATGGCATACAATATATACATCAAATTACCTTTTTATTTCTTTATAGAAGAACTTATAATAATGTCACATAAAATGAAAAGTTTCAGGCACAGAAAGTTGCATCTTGAGAAAAGTTTATATTTAAGATATACTGAGGCCATAAACATAAGACTCTATATGGTGGGAATGATGGCACTTGAGGCTCCCTCTTTCTGCTTATTGTTTTATTTCCAAGCCCCCAACCTCCATCCTACATCAATCAGCCAGAAGCACTGGTTATTAAGAACAGGTCATCACTACTAACATTTCTGTGAATACAAGAGTTGAATAAGTGGATGAGAATGTACACAAGTACAGATATACCCTCTAAGGGAAAGCAGAACAGCTTGAGGTAAATACGGAGGGACTTGATTCACTGGACTGTTGCGGCTTCAGTACAAGCTGTAAAGGAACCATAACCTGACTAGAACACCGTATGTTACAATAGTTATGTTACACAATGGGATATATAATACAACTTCCATTAAAAGAAACACTAGTGTATGGACTTTCTAACATGTGCTCTACCCGTTCCCATTTTCTCCAAACATATCACCGTTAAACTTGGAGGAAAGGGGTTTAGAATTCTACCCGTACCTTGAATTGCCTAGGGTCCTTGTTGCTCATAGTAATATCATTTACGTTTGCCGTTAGAAGGGTATATAAATATGCCAAATGCGACATTCCACCGGACTTCGACTGCACTTAGTCTACAAAAAATAAATAAAGCCCTTCCCACCCATAGTACGAAACATTTGGTAATGACCGAGCAACGATGGCCGAATCTATTTCGCGTATTAAATACCCACCGTGGAAAAACAGAATACATTATACCTTTTGGAATAATATCTTACACTCAAAACACCCATTAAAATTGAACGTAAATTTTCATAGTTCAAGTGCAACAGGAAGTAGTCACCAATAAAAGACGACGAGAGTAAACGCACAGTATGAGCTACTGAACAGAAAACTGCAATATTATGTATTGCTTTAACAGTGTCGATAATTATTACAATGCTTCTCACAATAACGAGAATTAAGTCTTATAAAAGATGAAACCTGAATGGTCTCCAGCTGATGGGGCATGAACGGCCCGAACTGGAACAAAAGTAATTTTATGTCGAAGACAACGACCCACTACGCCAGCCATTTTTCTTGCCTTGCCCAATTCACCAAATTAGATTTATCGAAAAGCACGGATTATCAGTGCCACAGATGATAAGCACAAGCGGAGTGAGAACAGTAATTGAACTTTACTAGTCAACGTAAAATTAGCAATGTTATATACTCCGAATGTTTAAAGAATAGTGCTGCAACTTGTACTAAATTATCGACAGTCTATTTTATTAAAACTAATACAGTGACGTATAGCTTGTTCGAAAATTAGTAGTATCACATTTGTGTACGAAGTACCGTCAAATCAGCTGTTAAAAACAAGAAAAAAAAAAAACTGTTGGTGGGAATTATAACTCGGTGTTTTGTGGAGAAACGTTGAAACTATTAATGTGGGGCTGATGTTTCTATATACAAACGCAGAGAATATTTAATGGGAAATTCGAGTAAAAAGCACTTATCTGAAACTACTACAAAGTATTCAAGAAGTGCTGGAATACGACAGCCATACCCCAGTCAGGTGAGTATATGAAAGTAGGTTAGTAGACAGTAAGTAGTGTTGAAATGGTGGGATGCTCGATATACCAAATGGAGTAATTGTATCTTTCTACTAACATAAAACGTATTTCAGTTCAGCTTGTCAAATTTTGTCAACGATGTGAGTGGAAGGTCATTTGCAAGTGCTGTTAGTCATCAGTCAACCTGCAGTGTTTCAAGGCCATGGTCCAGGGTATCAAGGCGGAGGTGAGGATAAAATTGTATTGTCTACTTAGGTAGGAGAGGTTGTATTCTTCATTATAGTGGAAGGTGCCTGAAATTGTTTTAGCGGCAACTGACATCTAAGTGGAGTTAGAAGTACATCCCATCAAGGGAATGCCAACACTGTGGTATACAAACATAATAATATTTGAGGGTGATAACTTTGTACTTCACTGATTCCGAAAAGTGTAGAATAAATGCACTATTACCCGTTATGGAAAACTGCTTCTGTCTCTGCTCAAGATGTTGTGGAGCATTCAGCCATGTCATGTCTAGTGATTTTTCAGTTTTCATGAAATACACTTTTAAAACTTTAATGTCTGGGGCATGCATACCTAGCAAATGAATATGTCAGAAACTTCTGCTGTTAATAGTGTCTGTAAATTGAACAACAATGGAAAAATATATGGCATATCACAAATGGGTTTGTTTTCCATATTAGTGTGTTCTGCTTTGCATTGACAATAGTACATTTTTTGTGTGTGTTTGCAACAGTGGCAGAGTGCAAAATTTGTCATTGTGTCATGCAGATGCAACTCACTACATTCTAGACCATGCAACTAGATGGCAATGAGGTGTCAGACTTGCACGCTCACTGCTTTATCTATGGGGAGAACCACCATTACCCATTGGACAGTAGGCTGGGTGGATCTCAGACCTTCTTGAAAGGTTTGGGTAGCATTTCAAAAAGTTAGAGCCCAGGGCTGAAACAATTAAACAGGTCTGGTTTGTAAAAGTTATGACTGAACTAACATTGTTTGAAGTTCAGTGAAGACAGTTTGATGAAATGGTTGTACTGTAGAGTCTTCACATAACAGCTGGAACAGTACACATGATAGATGGCTGTACAGTATACAGAATAATTTCTTATACATTCAGGCTACATGTTTTGACCCAAATGGTTCACATCAGGCTCTAATATGTGTTCATACAAGATATAAATTTAAGTCAGACACAACAGTTTATTACACAAAATATTCCTATGGCAGCATGTTTTGACTCTATTGAGTCATCATCAGGCCTTCCAAAGAACAGATCCAATGTATCAAATTTTATAGTGCATTCTGGGATCCCAAACGTTTACAGTACATTGATACAATGGATCTGTTCTTTAGAAGGCCTGATGATGACTCAGTAGAGTCAAAACATGTTGCCATAAGAATATTTTGTGTAATAAATTGTTGTGTTTGACTGATATTTATACCTTGTATGACTTAGATAAACACATCAGGATGACAAACGTTAAATCTAATACGTGTTCTTGATTTTGAATATCAACAGTCTGAGATGGAACATAGTAAAATTTAATATTACCTGTGTACATGAGTCAATAAATCACAACTTCATATAAATATTATTTTATTTGTATTCTCTTGTATTTAGACTTATCTAATAATTCATAATGACAATTTATTGTATGATATTTCAGTTTATAAATACTGTGAAACTTTTTGTTGTTATCAGTATTATGAGCGGTGTTGGGTATTATTATGGTAACATTTAAAGTTACAAAAAGTATTTTTGTTGTTGTGTTAATAATTGCTTTTTGTGTAGTACATTGTGGTTAGGTTGTCAAATATTAAATTTGTATTTAAGGCAAGAGACTGTCAGTTGATTATTTTCTTTAATTAATTAATCATTACTGATCAAACTTATCAAAGTTTTATCACCAACTGATGCACAAGAGAATTGCTTTAAAAGGAGTATTAAAATTTACATTAAAACATCTCCAACATGTTTTGGTGTAATCACCATCATCAGGGAGCACACTATTTGAGCTTGCTAAAGTTACAGTTGTTAAAACAGTCAATTAAAATACATCGGTGTGGTTAATCTGGTGGTATGGCTGCATATGTTATCAGGTGCAGCCACACCACCAGATTAATTATACCAATGTATTTTAATTGACTGTTTTAACAATTGTAACTTTAGCAAGCTCAAATAGCATGCTCCCTGATGATGGTGATTACACCAAAACGTGTTGGAGCTGTTTTAATGTAAATTTTAATACTCCTTTTAAATTAGTTCTCTTGTGCATCAGTTGGTGATAAAACTTTGATAGTATCAAGATGCATAGTACAACTGTAAAATAAAAAAAAAAATAAAAAATAATCATTACTCAGTTTGCTGTGTATCATTCTGAAGTTTATTGCTGTTTATTGCTGTATTTTCTGACAATTTGCATTTGTTTATAGATGGCATCAAACAACTCTCAATGACCCTCTGGAGGCTGCTAAAACTGCCTGGCCAGTGCCTTTTGTTGAAGCCTTATTTTTGCCTGAATTTAAAATTAAAGGTGATGTAACAGGAAGAGACTTCCAGGTATTGTTATTTTTGTATTTATTTTATGTGAGGAAGATTCTGTTGGAAGGCAAGGTCCAAAAGGTACTGTAGTGCCTGGGAATGACAACAGCAACAACAACAACATATACCTCAAGGGTCATAAATGTCACTGGTACCACTATTATGTTGGATGAACTTGTTATCACAGATAAAAAAATACTAGCAAATTTACCTGATATAGTACTTCATGATAAAGAGGGAAACTTATTTACTGATGGATGTAGCCATACCAGATGATTAAAATATTAACATAAAAGAAACTGAAAAACTAAGCAAGTACAAAGACCTGGAGGTTGAGGTGAGCAGGATGTGCAAAGTGAGCACAAAAAGTGTGCCAGTTATAATTGGAGCATTAGGAACAATTAAGAAGGGATTAGATCAGAAACTTCAGTTGCTGTCAGGTGACCTATTGGCCATATTACTACAGCAGATCACACTAATGAGCACTGCTCAAATCGTTTCCACAGTACTGGAACTTCTGTTTTGTATTAAGGAGATCCTGGCTTCAAATCTTTTTCCATTCACTATATCAAATAAACACCAACTGCACAACACAGTACATGCTACACACTAAGTTGAATTTTACAGCTGGTGATTCATTTTGTTGACCCATGCTGCTAGAGTGTATCAATTATATTCCCTGAAGATGATCATTTAAGGGTTGAAACATGTTGTAGTTATGTATAGCGTTAATAAAGTGGTGATTTAACAATACGTAATGTGCATTTGTCTCTGTTTATTTAATATAGAGATACTAGTGTATGGATGTGAACGAGATAAACTTTTTCCATGCATTGATTTTTCCAAAGCATGTTAACTGGGGAGTGCCATCTAGTGCTTCATCTTGCGGATTCCAATAACTTTTGTTTTTCTTAAGGTCATCCAGTAGGTGTCTACATGTCTTCTCATCTTTAATTTTTTTTTCCAGAGCATGACTGAAATTCTTGATGGTTTTTCTCAGTCCCTCTAGGCAAGCACTTGGATAATACATCAAACTAGTCAATTACCTCTTTCTTACTGATTGTTCACACTTGGTTTTTGGTAAGGTACCTGACACTTCATGCTGTGCAGTTGATGAAATATCATTATATAAGAAAAAGTCAGAAGAAATATTTTTCTCCCACTGGTGTTTGCCAAATATGTACATTTTCACAGTTGGCCTACTGTCATCATATTTATATTTAGTCTAGATAGCTGTGTAACTAATGTCATTGTTGTGTGTTTGTTTGCAGGTGATAGACACAATATCAAGAGGAGCGTTTGGAAAGGTGTACAAAGTTATTAAGAAGGATACAAATGAGATCTATGCATTAAAAGTTCTATCTAAGTCTCAGGTGCAGCATACTTCTATTTTGCCTTTAATAAAGTGATGTTAAGTTGTTGTATCATGTGTCTGAGATATGTTTCCCCACAATTGAAGTTATCTTATTTTTGTTCTGTAAGAAGAAAGCATTATGCAGTGATTTTTTAATTGCAATCTGCTTTTGTCTGCCCTAAGTTTAATTGTACTCTTAAATAGTACTGCTCATTTAGTTTTCCCTTTATGCAGTGTACTTATTTCATGTGTCGAATACCAGTTGTCAGTTCTTATTAGTAAACTTTATCTCATAGAGTTTGGCTGACTCAGCAAACATCCTACCACTTGTGCTACTGCAAAAAGGTTGTTTTGCCTGTACAGAGTCATCAACATTCATTCATCCATCAAATTATGGAGAAACAGAGCCCATACCGGTTTTTTTTAAGCTTGGATTTATCTAAGTTGATATATGAACTCTCGGAATAACAAATATTGATATGCAGAAAATCCTGTGTTAATCCACGATATACCATTACGTGGCGTTAGCGTTGGTGTGTCATGTGCTTTGGAGGATTATTTCCACCCCCTCCCCCTTTTTCCCCCCTTGAGACTGTGCATTCACACTGATGTGTTGTTGTTACAATGTATTTGTTACATGATAAAAATAAATAACTGCACAGAGGAGATATTGTGTTTCCATCTGACTCAATAGTGTCTTGAAGTAATACATTATGCCATATTTTTAATATTGTCTGACAAATACAAACACATTTATTTTTCAGATAATTGCAGAAAATGCAGTACAGCAGGTGAAAGATGAAGTTGGAATCCAGTCCATGTGTGGACACAACCCTTTTATAGTGAACTGTCCATTCTTCTGGCAGAGTAGAAAGCAGCTGTTTATAGGTAGAAGGAACAGGAAAAGTTTTAAAATATTACAGAGTTCCAAATGTTGTATTACTTGAGAACTTACAGAATTACAATACTGTGCACAAAAGAGGAAACAGATGATAGATGTTAACATTAGTGTCTTGACTGTAGGTCTAACCCCAGCAGTTTTAATTTGTTTTCAAAAAGTCTGCAGAATCCAGCTGATAGTTGTATCATGCAAATATTGATGTCCTTACAGTGGTGTTTTTGAAGATTCAAGTCTTCTGAGATGTTATGCCATGTTGACTGGCAAGTAGTTACCAACATTTCAAAGGATCATGGTGCCGTCATCTTCAGGGCTTAACAGTCCAAGAAGAGTGGACTGCTTAACTTTGAAAAAGAAGGCACTACAATCCCTCATAACGTCAGTAACTATTTACCAGTTGGTCCAGGGTAACACCCCATAAAACTTGCATTTATAGTTTCATCATATCTGACTATTCTCATGTAGCAGGCCTGAAACTGCTTGACCAGTTATAGTTAAACTGGATATGGCAGGTGAAAATAAGAGGTGAAATTGTCCCTCTGCTTAATTAAGCAGCATATCAAGAAGATTTGTGGGGGAGCTGAAGTGTATCCCCTTGCATTCTCAGAGTCCTGATCATGTAACCATCAGGGAAGGATCTTTGCATATACATTGGACAGGAATATAAGGGAGCCCCAGAGTCAGTCTGGATGCTATAGATGGGAGAGATATCTCTGTGGTTCCTGGGAATCAAACCATGATTCCTCAGTTGTGCAACCCAAAGCATAGTGACAAAATTGACAGTAGCTGCCATAACTTAGGCACAGGCTGAGTGTTTGGAACCAATTTGATTTTGTTTAGTTTCATTAAACACTTTAAAAAAGTGTGAATGAACTTTCAAGTGCTGTTTTGTACAGTGATTTATAAAACTTGATATGTGGCAGTGTATCGTTATTATCATGTGAGAAGAAGATGGGACAACAACTTGGGTCGATTCATTTGTGACCAGAATGGGCCTTTGGTGTACTTTGTTTAATTTCCATTAATTTATTTTAAGGGCCACTTTAATCAAAGGCTATCCATTATATATGTCATTTGTATCTGATTTATTATTGTTAACTTTTTGTGTGTGTATGTGTGTGTGTGAGTGCTGCATTTAGTAACTTTTATTTACTTTACTTGTTTTAAGGGTCATTCGACAATTGAGCCTATACGAACTTTTATGTGCCTGCTTAAATCCTTTGTGAAAGTTGGTTGAAATTTTATTTGAAGTAATTAATATTCTACAAGTATTCATGTGCTATGAATTCCATTGACATGAATTCATAGTAAAACCTGCTGTTCTTGAGGTCATAATCAAACATTTATGTGAGAATTTACATAACTATGATTATAAACACTGGTGCCACTGTTTTGCTGTATTTATTACTGAACTGTGTTCTAACAAGCATGTATGAGGGTTCATGTATTCTTTTTTTGGTATTTCTCTCATCATCTAATACATTAACATCAACATCATTGACTGTTATGTGATGTGTTCTGAATTTATTGTACCTTCATAAGGGAACTTACTAGAGTGAACCGTAAAAGCAGTGGCCATAAATATTCCTGTATTTTTTATGACTGGGTCTCAGCTAACAGGTGTGTAAAAATGTTTGCCTTTAAAAATTTTCAATTTTATTCTAACACATATCATTTCAACTTTATGATGTGTATTTCTGTGACTGGCAAAACAGCTGTACCTGTTCCTTCATTTATACCACCACCATCTTGTTGCAGTTAGTGACTTTGTGAATGGTGGAGAATTGCTTGGGCTTTGCCAGAGTTATGGACTTTTACCTGAAGAGCTGGTACAGATCTATGTTGCAGAAATTTCTCTTGCTATTGGTAAGTTGTTTTTACTTATAGATGCATGAAGGATTGATTTATTCTCATACATAAAAACATCTTCATGTTTGCCCATTTTCTGTGTGGAAAGAAGATAGGTGATGGCTGATCAAATGTAGTATTTTGAAAGACGTTTTAGGCACCACACTGTCATTATGAGTTCTACCATGGTTATATGTTTCCTGTGCATTTCCTGCATTAGCCATTAGTATATATGCATTGTGCATTAAACACTGGTATTATATGGAAAGGTTTCTTTGCAGATTTTTTACACAATGCTGGTGTTATCTACCGAGACCTTAAGCTGGAGAACATCCTCCTTGATGATGAAGGCCATGCTGTGCTGATAGACTTTGGATTAGCAAAGTGGCTGAAGTATGGATCTCGAACCACAACAATATGCGGCACTAGACAATACATGGGTAAGTGACTGATGTTAGACAGATCTTAGCATATATTGTTTCAGCGTGCTGAGTATTAGATGTGTCATTCCAGAAGTTTTTTTTTTGATGATTAGTTTCTTCAGAGATTTAGATGAAGTTAAAAGTTTGGGGATGATGGTAACAAAATAATTTGCATTCACTAAGTTGAGGGCAGATTATGTTTGGGGAATGCCTGCAACCATTCAGTTCAAAATATTTTGTCTTCCTATCTGCTGTCTAAAAATTAAAGATATATGTGATCCTGTCAGTAGTCTTTTTATGGTTGTGGAGCTTTGTGCTGGATGTAAGGGAAGAACACAAGTTCATGATGTCTGACAACAGGGTTCCAAGTAGAATGCTAGAACCCAACAGGTAGGAAGTGTTAGGATGTCACAAAGAATTGTATAATTGGAGCGCTTTATTATCTGTGATGATTAAATCAAGGAGTTTAAGATGGGTGAGACATGTAGCATGTATAATGGAGTGGAGACATTGGTATAAGAATTGAGCTGAAAAACCTGAAGGAAATAACCATGCATAGATAGGCTTGTAATACAGGTAGTTCAGGAGGTCGCTGTGTACTTATAAAAGGTGTTAGAAGTGATGTCCACGAGCATCTATACAGGCCTGAACACGTTTGATTTTATTCGCAAACACTTTCTGCAGATCTGCTTGTGAGGTGTTTCTTATGTACGCAGTTATTGCAGTTTTTAATTCATTAAGCGTGCATGGGCCGTGACAATACACTGCAGCCTAGTGCACAGCGACTTTCCGAACTCCCTGTATTATACTGTACATTCATGAAGTGGACTGGGTGGGTGTGGGGTGGATTTGTCTGGCTGAGGGTAGGGGCCAGTGATAGGCTGTTATGTATGTGGTGATGAACCCTTAGCTTCCACAGATTTTTGAGTAATTTTTTGGTTTATAAGGAAGATTCTTCCCACAATATTAGTTAGTGTAAATGAAGTTAGTGTTCAGCCAGCAGTCATTTGATAACCTCAGCTTTTATCTAACTCTTGTATCAGCTCTGTTCATGTGGCTAAAAACTATGCAAACAAGAGATTACTGTCAAACAAATAGAGCCTTCAGTTGGTGCATATTGCTTACGCATCTTGCACCAAGTGAAAAATTTATCGAGTCATGTATGCCTTAAGTGCTCAAGGGTTCAACAAATATGAGTTTACATGTGCACCCTTCCAGTGATATATACAGCCCTTCTCATCAAGAGACACTGGTCACTTTTCATTTGAACAGAGTTTGTGTGTGATAATTTCTGCAAAAGTAAAGTACCTTGATATTGTTTTAACAGCTTCAGATAAGAATGAAAACTGAGAAACCACACTTGAAGAGTTAGCCTCAGTTTCAAGTCTTCTTCTGAACTGAAACAAAAAAGTAAGCTCTATTATTTCAGCACCAGAGGTGGTGAGTATGGCGCCATATGGCCATGCTGTGGACTGGTGGTCCCTCGGAGTGGTGGCCTGCTGTATGCTCTCCGGGCAGGTAGGAACAAAGCAGCCAACCTGTATCCCTTTACCATTAATGTTGAGAGGTGTATTGTTGGTAGTTACAGGGTAGCCTCCCCACAGCTCAGACTTGACTGTTTCTAAAAGCAGTGTAACATAATTTTAAAATATGGTCAATAAAATTCAAGGTTATGTAGACTGTTGAATGCCATGAAGCAACAAGTTTTATGGAACTCTGTAGTAAGAATGTCATAATATTCAGTTACAGTATGTAGTTCTGATAATATCAAACGTTGCAATCAGGTGGTTTGCGTTTGTGCTTTGTATGCATAAGGCCCTGTGTTCAAATTGTAGCCTGCAGACCACCCATCATAACTTTTTTTTTTGTGTGTTTTTTTTTTAGGTTCCTTAGGAAAATTCTGGGATGATACCTCAAATTAGGTCACAGCCATTTATTTCCACATCTTCTCCAAATTGTTATTTGCTGATCGTTGTATAGTTTCAGGTGAAATTTTAACCCAGACACCCAACGGAGGTTTTTTTTTTACAATTTTCCTCATTAGTCCAGGTAGATGCTAGAATAGTACCCCTATTGTTAAAAGGAAGGATGTGACTACTTCTTCCGCATATTTTCCAGGTTTTCGTTCATCCTGTTGATTCAGGACAATGACTTTGACCTTGACAATGTGGGTAGTGTCTTATCTCATCACAAGCTTTACAGAGAAAACATACAGGTCATGTCAAAAACATTAGGCCTCTATCACTGCATTTACCTCTTTCCACTATGTGCCATTTTTCACATGTTCAAATTATAACAAACCTAAAGCAAAATTTATGCACAGCTCTAACCAGATAGATCAAAGCATAATATGATATCAACCCTTTAAACGCCAAGTTAAATCCCATCTGCCATCTGCTGGCATTATTAGGAGCTCACCACATTTTACATGTTAGTGGGTTAAGGGTTAATAGTTAAAGTGCACAAGACACAACTACACTGAGCCCAATGATTGTATTTTTATTGCAATCCATCAGTTACTGGACATAAACAGTAACATTCTTCTCCCTGCAGAACTACTGCCAAGGTCATACTCCTGAATTTACCACAGTACCATGTAACAAACACTTGTAGTTAAAAAAAAATTTGTTACTTAATTCAAGAAGCAGCCACATAAAAATAAATCATGTGGTTTGACATTCACGTGACCGTGCATCGTGTTAAATTTCTTATAATAAAACCAACTAGTTGCACTAACTTCTCAAATTTATTCTTGGAATGAAACTCCACATGTTTCAGACAGTTCCTCTGCCTATCATCAGGAGTTTTTCACTGTACACACAGCAATGGTATATGTCATACAGGTTCTCTGACAGCTGCTTTCAAGCTGTCAGCAAACCTGTATGACATATACCATTGCTGTGTACAGTGAAAAACCCCTGATGATGGACAGAGGAACTGTCCGAAACATGTAGAGTTTCTTCCCAAAATAAATTTGAGAAATTAATGCATCTAGTCGGTTTTATTATAAGAAACTGTATAGTTGTCTGTGGCCATGATTAAGCCACCCTCCATGAAGACCTTTCTTACTCACCCTGAGCACTATTTGGATGGCAGTGGCGATCTTAATACTCCGGCCACCTTACCCCCGGTACCTATAGATAAGAGGCTGGGTTGACTCCAGATCCAGCGTGAACACTAGCAGACAGACAAACCTCTACCGGGAATCGAACCCAGTTCCTCTGTTTCCCAGCCCATGACCTGGGCATCACCAAGTAGTCTTTACAAACTTACAATGTCACATAAATGTATGAAAACATTAGATGTAGTGACAGGGTCGTCAGTGAACTTATCGGCCTCTTCTTCCATCCTTTGGACAAATCACCCGTGACTCAGACGGAATCATAGATCCCTGTTTTACCGGTTACAGTTCCGTGTAGTTATTAGTACCGACGAAGAGATGGCGCCATTAGTACACTGAATTCCTTCAAGGTTTCTTTCGTTCCACGTTTCATTGACCTTCGCCTTGTAATACAGAAACTCGCGTCGAAATTAACCCTTTAAACCCCGAATTAAATCCCATCTGCTATTTGCTGGCATTATTAGGAGCTCACCATTTTCTCCACGTTAGCAGGATAAGGGTTAAATTATTAACCTTTAGGCGACTAATGTCATATA
>Ga0268261_10001521_pt1 | contig 16057 bp, 17 predicted proteins | sample TergutNc150P1_FD_190353 | JGI IMG/M metagenome (GOLD analysis project Ga0268261, IMG submission 190353) | Nasutitermes corniger P1 segment gut microbial community from laboratory colony in Florida, USA - Nc150 P1 (SPAdes) (version 2) | ecosystem: Host-associated > Arthropoda: Insects >... | reverse complement strand
GTTGACAATACAGATAGGATGGCCAATAGCTACACGGCCAGCCGTCGAACATGGAAGTGGACAAAAAAGCTCTTTTTCCACTTGTTGGACCTGGCCATTGTCAACAGTTACATCCTTTTATCTTCATGCGATGGGAAGAAAATTTCACACAGAGATTTTTGACTCACCCTTATCAGAGAGATGCTGGCATGTTCTGGGTATGAGCCACGACCATCCATGCCTGTTGGAAGACCAGCCCAAACTTCTACTAACACTGGAAGACTGGACACATGTCACAATAAACACTGGCCTGCCCGCAATCCCACCCAGCGACATTGTCGCATGTGTTCCGCGAGGGGTGTGACGCGATCCGTGAACTTCAAGTGTGTTAAGTGTGACATGGCACTTTGTGTGGACCAAAATTGTTTTGCCGATTACCACACAAAAGGCAACTTATAAGACATCTTTTCGTCCGTCCTCCATGCAAAGAGTTGAAGCCTCAACCACAATGTAAGTAAAAGAACATGTATATTTACAAGTTTTTTTAGAAACATATCTTCTACATTACGCAATAAGGAAATTACAGCATTTTTAAGGCATTCTGAGCAATGTCTGATTCATTCCCCACAAACTGCTTTTTGTTTCACAAATTTATCCCACTTAGTTCTCGAAATATTCAGGTTTTTCGAAAAGGATGCGCAAAATTTAAATACCCTGCAAAATAATTCGGCGAGCTGGGATTTACAGATGGGATTTAACTCGGTAGCCTAAGGGTTAAAATAATAAGGATACAATTAGTCTATTTCATCTGGGGACTTAAATTAAAAACGTTCATAATTTGTTTCAAATTATTTAACCAGGACTATGGATGGTAACTCTCAACAAGTATGCCTTCTTGTTACACCTTCCTAATCAACAGCTCACCTGCTCAAATGTTATACCATCAGGAACAAATCGTAGGTCAAGGCGAGTCGCACTACTTTCATATTCCAAGCCATCACACTCAGTATAAATCTTGTTGGCTGTTGCTGGGCAGTCACATACTAATATACAATAGTAGTACTTGAGACGATTCAGTTGATACTGCCGAAGTTTCTCCATATGGTATCTTCTACCTTCTTCAGTCTACTGAAACAATGTATCATACTACAGCACTCAATGTACCACAATACACACAGAGACAAGAATATCATGGGCCAAGCTCCAGTGTTTGACACTACATATAAGACTAAATGTTATAGTAATGCACGAGTAAGTCAACCATGACACACCTCTTCACCATCCTCTTGCTCTTCTCTATTTTGTAGGCTGCTGCTATCACCCAGTAGTTCCAGTGGCCCTTTAATCTCCTCCTCCTTCATTCTTTCCAGCCCAAATTCTGAGGGATATATCTGCACAGATAAAGTTTCCTTCCAAAAGGTGCTACACCACAGTTCTTACAAACTATACAACAATATGCAAGTTATCATCACTGCCACTGTATACAGATTGCAAGTTTTATGGAAAAAAAATTTAAACCATTCATACCATTGCAATTAATAACAATGATATAGGAAAAATTCATCCATCACAACTAAGGGTTTTATTATTAATATATGGGAGATTTTTAACAAATGTTTCAGACCAAAGGAACCATCTTCAGGTAACATACATCCAGAATTACTAAGAAGAGATGCTAGATTATTGATAGATTATATATAAATGAATCTCATTTGTAGAATTAATTGGTTTATATGGAAAGGGTAAATGTGTTGTGCATAGATGTCATTTTCTCTTGTAAATTTTGTGGCAAGTGGGTAAGAGAATATATTTTCTCTTCTTTAGATTAATCTTTTGATTTTAACCATAGTAATGGATGTAATTGTTGGTAAGTGATGTGTGTGTGGGAGGAGGCTTATGTTTCCTTCAAACGGAGCTAAGTCTAGGACTGTATACTATAAACAGTTTTCAGATAGGAGGTCTAGTATTCAGAACAATTGCTCATTTTATATACGAATAATTCCCTTATACACTATCGTATGATATTTGCCCCACCTTCATTCTTAATACTTATTTTTACTTTATTTTCCAGAACTGTCATTCAAAACCAGCAGTTCTTCTGAATAAGAACTTCTATCTTAATTTATTAATTTCTTCTTAATAAGAATTGTTTATAATATAGAATCCTAAACTTAGTGCCATTTGAAGACAAACATCAGCCTCCTCCCACACACATCTCACCTACCAACAATTACTTCTATTACATCAGTTCAAATCAACAAACTGTTCAGAATAAAGAAAAAAATATATATTTCCTCATCCACTTGCCACAAAATCTACAACAGAAAACACCATCTACACACACCCCATTCACCTTTAAATATAATCCAATTAATTGTACACATAATATCTCATTTATGTATAAACCAGCCATAACTCAGCATCTCTTCTTAGTAAATCAGGGTATACGTATTACCTGAAGGTGGTCCGATTTGCATCAAAACATGTTGTAAAAAATCTCTCATGTGTTATAAACCCTTAGTTATGAATGAGATTTTTTTCTATATCTTAGTTTTATAGAAAATAATGCACAAATGTCCATTAAATTTTGGTCATGTTAAGAATCAGTGCTGCACATCAATGTACACATTTTTTAATTAGCACCTGTCCAAAAACCAACCTCTGGCATCCCCATTGAGGAGAGGGGTAATGTCCATAGTTGCCTAACAGGGACAATGGTCCACCCAAAATCAACACGTGAGGCATCATGCTGAGGGCTGCATGGCACTGGGGTGGTTATAGCAGTGCCACTAACAATGCCCTCAGGCACCAGGCAGCACCTCAGGTATTTATGCCTTCCACATGTATGAGGCTCTGCAGATAGTGATCATTATTTCCCCATTACTTACTGGACTCTTATGTAGAAAACAGAAAATAAAAACCCATTAAAAGCAAAAACACTGTGTTACAGAAGTACCTGCCTACATTCACTCACAGGGGACCAGTTAGTCTGGCAAACCACCCAAGACAGCTGGCACTCCCAGCAAACCTAGGGATATTGAGAATTTAACAAAGGTCAGAGACAAATGGACACAAGATGTCCAAAAATGTAAATTTATTTAAACTAATCTGCACCATAGCAAGGCTGCAATGGCACCCCTTTGCTAAAAACTTGCTAAAGGGTAGAAAGAGATAGCACTTATTCAGGAACCCTGGGTGTATGGGGACTGAATAAGGGGATTATTTGTTTAGGCTACAACAAGACAGTGGGGCCTGGGGTGGCATAGTGGTTAAGGCACTGCGCTACTAGTCGAGGGTCCCGGGATCGATCCCCGGTCACTGGGGATTTTTTCCGGGACATCAGACAGTTCCATGTGCCCTGGGGTCGACTCAGCCTCTAAAAATGAGTACCAGGATATTCCTGGGGGTAAAGACGGCCGGTGTGTAAGGGTGACGACCTTACCACCTTCATGTGCTGAGTGTCTAGAAATTCTGGAGCCTTAACCTACCAGAAACCCCAAGGGCCACTAGGCCTGTAGTGGGAGTACTTTACCTTTTACAACAAGACAGTTGTTTAATCAGGCAAAACGAATAGGCAACTGGGAATCATACAAGATAGCCCTCATCTGTTACAATAAATACATCGCAAAGACCAAACTGTCCTCTTGAAGGAACTACTGTCTGGGGATCAAGATGTACCTGACAGGGCCAGACTCACTACGATCATGGCTAGCCAGTTGGAAAACAGGGTGGGGTCTACTAAACCACCCAATGGCTGATATAAACAATCTGGAACAAGAGACCCTGAGGGAACTACAAAGAGTTCATTGTCCAGGGAATGCTGGAGTAAAAGTGACCTTGGAAGGGCAGAGGCAGCCAAACCTGACAGTATCTGTTGCTTACATGGAGGAATAGGAACTGTCTAAAAATGTCAATGACCAATCTAAAATAAGATAAGCAATACTCATATTCAAACAATTTAAATTGGCAGAAACTGATGGAACTGTACCTGCACTGCTGCAACAAAGAGGCTTTCACTTAACAACTCATCTATGCCATATTTTCAGAGCCTGCCTAGCAAGAGGGTATATACCAAAAGCTTAGAGGCAGACTAAGTTGATGTTTTTCCCTAAATCCAGGAAGGCCAACTATACCGAGGCAAAGGCTTACTCTCCTATCAATCTATCATTCTTCATGCTGAAAATGATGGAAAAATTGGTAGACAGGCATATCAGGGATGAAATTTTAGGGTTACATCCCCTACATCAATACCAATTTACCTACCAAACAGGGAGGCCATTGCAACTGCACTGCACCATGTGATTACACATATAGAGGAAGCAGTGGAAAACAGGAAAGTTACACATGTAGCTTCCCTAGATATTGAGGGAGCTTTTGATAGCAACACATTTTACATCACAACAAAGGCTGCCAAACAGCTGGGACATAATCTGTTTATGGATTGGTTCCATACTGGGTGGCCTGGGGTTGTCAGCAGTGGGATGTTCTATTGTTTCTATTGCCGAACCTGGTTGTGGACGAACTCATAGGACTCAATGGGAATAGCTGTTACACTGTGTGGTATGCAGATGTCATTGCTATCCTCATCAGCAGAAAATTCCCGAACACCATCTCAGAGCTTCTACACGAGGCTTTGCATATGGTACAATTGTGGTGTGATAGGACTCAGTTGTCTATCAATCCACAAAAGATGGTGACAGTACCATTCACCAGGAAGAGATATTTAAGGGGCCTAGAGGAACCAACCATCTCTGCACACACTGCAGCTGACTTTCTGGACAAGGGACTGACTTGGCACAACTGAAAAATATGATGAATAACACCTACAGGCCTTTTTGGACAAGTAGGTGCACATTTGGTAAAACCTTGGGTCTGAAACCAAGAGTTGAGTCCTGGATCTACACCATGATGATCAGACACCTATTAACCTAAAGCTCTGTGGTTTGGCAGCCAAGGATGAAAAACAATGTCAGCACAAACGAGCTAAGTAAGATACAAAAATAAGGCTGTCTGGCTATAACAGGGGCAATGAAGGTGACCTGGAGAGCTGCAATGGAGGTCCTTGTGGGACTTTCTGCTCTTCATGTGATGATTGAGGCAGAGGCCCGGACAGGGGTCTACAGTGTACTGTGTACCCAACAGTGGCGACTTAAATACACTAACGTCGGTCACACCAAAAAATCTCGGCACATGGAGCATGAACCCATCTTACAGATGGGGTCTGACAGGATGTTACAGAGATATGTATACCGCAAGCCATTATCAGTCTAGTTCCCTGGCAAGCATGTATAGCAAGAAAGATTCAACCCAGACAAAAACAGGGCCTGACCTGGTATACAGACAGGTCCAGAACCAATCATGGCAATGCAGGTGGGGGTGAACAGATGGGGCTTGAGAAGGAGGCACAGCTTCAGTGTTAATAATTAATGACTAATATATATTTAACTGCAAATGGGCTGTCGCCCGGTGGCAGTGGTTTTAATGCATGTACATAGATATGAAATAAGGATCTAAGAAATTTAAGTCAGGAGGGCTACATGAGAAGCATGCAGTAGCAACTTGGGAGTCTTGGGAACCATCTCAGCATTCACTTCTAGACACAGAGAAACCAAGAGAAACGTGTGCCGAGGTGGCCGGTCGCAGGACATTCTGGATACTGACTTCTAGCCAGCAATCTGGCAAATAAAGTATGTAAGACAGTAATACACACATGGTAAAACAACACACATAAGGTAACAAAAATAAACATAAGATAATAAATCAATATACAAAAGACCAACTACAGTTAGCAGCAATACACATAGGAAAAGCAACACAAGGGGAAGCAAGTGCTGCACCTAGTTTCTAATATTGTTACTCGACAGGTATTGCACACCAATTTTAACATGACCTTCACTTCACTTCACCACCCGTAAATACCCTTCACAGTATGCCCCGATTTACCCCCCTTCACTGCACTTTTAGTTAACTTTCAACACTCTCACATTTCCTTCATATCACCACATTAATCACTTTCATAACCCTACTTACTTTCCTAACCCTGATCACTTTCCTAACCCTAGAGCTCCACACCACAGCATTCCAAGCTGATACATATGCCATTAACACTTGTGTAATGGAGAATCCATGAAAAGGTTACAGAGGTAGAAACATCTACATTTTTTCTGACAGTCAGGCAGCTATTAAGTCCCTTGACAGTTTGCAGATAAATTCCAATTCACCTGGGAATGCCATCAATCCTTGGTGAAAATGGCAGAACATAAGAGTATCAAACTGATATGAGTCCCAAGACACATGGAAATTGATGGAAATACCAAAAAGAAGGTTCTTCCCATATACTCACAGAACTTGAGCTAGCCCTTGGTATATCTACAAAAGTCACTAGAGGGGTGATGAAGGACTAGATGAGCAGAAAACATATGAAACATTGGCAGTCCACAAGTGCACAAAGGCAGGCTTTGGGATTTATTTTATCTTTAAAAAAAAAAAAGCTTGGGATTCCTCAACCTGAGCACAAACCCAGCTAAGAATAAAGATGAGGTTGCTAACAGGACACTGCAATATAAAAGCACACTTATTTAAAGTGGGTCTGGTAAACAGTCCTGGGTGTGATAAAGGCAAGCAGGCATCTGAAATAGCCTCACACATTCTTTGTGGGTGTGAGGCTTTGGTCACATTTATATTTAGGCCCCTGCGTTATCATTTTATGAAACCAGGTAACTCTGAGGACACTGCTGTCAGCACAATACTGCACTTTTTCAAGGTGCAGAGCTGCTGAATGCATGAGCTAATGGGCTGTGCAAAAGACTGAAAATGGTCAAAGTGCATGGGTCACTGCCTGCCCCTCTGTTTTCTACTCAATTCTATTCTATTCTAATCTATTCTCTTCTAATTAGCACAGTATACTTGTCACTCACGGGTTTGTCATCTTAGTATTACCACAAGTGCAAATGAGATAAAATACCTCTATGACCTGTTGTCATACACCACATCAAAAGCACTGAAAAAAGTTAATTACAATAAATTAAGAAAGTTTCACATAAAAATTTAAAAAGATCCTATTCATAAAACATTTGCAAATTCAAGTTATGCATTATTCTACCACAAACATTTCACTAGATTCTGGGGATTATTACTAGTTCCTGTGCAAAGTATAGCCAAGTTCTGCAAAATATTCAACAAGAATGACAAACTTCACACACCCACATGGATGCATGCAAGAATGAATGTGCATACATACACACACACAGACACACACACAAACACACACACATACACATGCCTCCGTTACAAATAAATCAATTCTTCGAATAATTCTGAAGAGTGGTGTGTGTCAATAAAACAGCTTCCATGCTTTGTAGGATGCTAATGCTTAGCAAGCAATGACACATACAATCTACGTGCCACTATGAATGTACAACAGTGAACTAATTTACTTGAACCAATTACAATAACTTGTTAACACTTAACTCCATGGAACAATATTCTTAACAATTTAACACTCACTCAGCTGTCAAGGAACATCCGAAAATGTTCAGACAATGGTATATTGTGCTTAGGATTACTAGGATTCTGGATTTATCCCCCATTAAATATTCATTTCTTGACTACAGGAAGCTAGATAAAGTTCAGAAACTCTGCACAATTCTATGAAGTACTCTGCTTTTATGGAACCAAAATGCCCACCACCAAATCCTGTCCCAAAACACATGAATTGCATACAAATGCTCACACCCTGCTTATTTAAAATCAGTTTTATCAGTGCGATATTTATGGTTCTCACACTGGTGCTGATGCAGATCTAAGTCTTCTAGGATATGTACTGTAATAACCAGTGTTTTGGAAAGGTGTACTGCCTCCATCTGCACAGAACAGCAGCCCAAAATGGTGCAACATTCCAGATGACCCAGAGCTTCAATTTTAACATCATTCTCCCATTTATGCCCAGGTCTTCAAAGTGATCTCTTCCCTTCTTTTATATGTGATTGTGTATTTCTCATCAATCTCATGCATGTTACAAGATCTGCCCATCTCATCCTCCTTGCATTGATCAACTTAATGAAACTAGTTATGCATCTTATACAAAGCACACATACCGTAACAGAATGAATAAGTCCTCCTTGGGGCAGGAAAGAGGAAAACAGAACCATCAGATCACTAGCTCTGATTCTGTCCCAGTCCATGTGGCATACTGCTAATCGATTTGTTGCTTCATCTGTTCTCGCAGCATCATTATCCAGCTCTCCCCATCCATGGTCTAACTCTTCATCTTCAGATCCTGCCAATAACAAAACTCTATAAAAGTAATATAAATACTTGTATTATAAAAACCCACAAACAGACCACTTCAGTCTTATGGGTTATTCCAAGCTGGGTGTCTGTCTCTCCACCCATCCAGTCATCCATCAATCCATCCATCCATCCATTCTTCCATACACATCTCTCACACATCCACCTATCAAACTACCAAATGGTTAATTTTAGTATTGCAAATCGAAGGGCTGTCAAGCAAATTTAACCTGTGTCTCTATTGGTGTAACACAATATAATCCTTACTTTACATGAAGCTCAAATTAAGTTTACTGTCATACTCAAAAATGTGGGCTGTGATAGCACAGTCAATCAATAAATCAAACAATCTATGATCAATTACAGACCAAACATAAAAATCCCCATCTTACAACAATGTTGTAGTTATGAGAAAATGAACTGGAATGTGCACATGCACATCTGGATACAGCGTGTCCAGTGACTTCATGTCAATACTTCAGGATATTATTCCTGGGGTTAATCAGAGTCAGACATGTCATATAACACAGGTCTGATTCAAAACGTATGGACCCTTGGATATTTGAAATTCAGCGTCACTTGAACAGATAAAATTAAGATTTAATTAAGTTTAATAAATGTTTCAAATGGCCATATTTAGTTTTGCTGCTAATTCCAACACATCTGACCAAAGAAAATCCAACCTTACATACATCAGGACATTCATGCATCTTGCATCACCAAAAATTTGACAAAGTAGTTTCTTTCTTCTGTTTATTGTGTATTCACACACCACGTCTTTCATGCAACCCCTCACAAGCTTCTGCTTCAAAATAATCATGCCTGTTTGCACATGTGCACCAAAGTGACATAAGGAAATATCCACAATGCTGTAACCACTGAGAATCAAACCCACATTCAAATACTTTTTTTTTTTGAGTAAGAATGACCTGAGGAATAACATCTTTAAGTATTGACGTAAAGTTACCCGACATTCTGCATGTAAATAGCAACTTTATTAATAAAATGACAATTGTAACCAGTGTTATAACAAAACTTGAAAAACAAAGATATGAATCAAACCTGTTTCTGAACTTTCATCATCTGATGAACTGTCAGAGAAAAGTAGACCTTCACCACGAGCATAATCAACTGTAAGATCCCTCAGTTTTTTCTTTATGCTGTCTGCCACACATTCATTTTCTTCACATGTATCACTGGCAACTTCTTTTCCAGTGTTCCGTTTTAAATCACATTTCCACATCTGCTGATCCACCTTCCTTACCAGTTCATTACTTTTCAGCCCTCTGAAACTTATGCTACATTCCTTTTGCTTTACTGCATCTTCTGTATTGTTACTTTTAATGCTATCAAAACCATCAGTTGAACCATCTTCTCCAGTTTCATAAGGGTTGATTTTAACTGAAGAGGTATAAATGTGACTTGCATCTTTACATCTTTCTGTAGAGGCTTTACTACTAATATTCTTTGTTACTTCAGATTCTGAATCTTCATCAGATGAAAGAGCATAGTACCTTTTCAAATCTTCTTTTGATGTATGACTTACTGGACGGCCTCTTTTATCAACAGTATAGTTAATTTTAAATCTTTTATCTTTGAACATTGACTGAAAACGTTTGTCAATTTTTATTTTTTGCTCTAGTTTTGGAATTCTTTTAAAACGTGGATCCAGAGCTATGTGGGAGAATCGACCATCTTTCATTATATCTTCCATGACTGCCCTAACACCTGGAAGTAAAGTAATATATTTGCATGAATATAATGAATACCACATAAAGGTGATACCCCAAAAACAGACTAAAACACAACATGCAACTGGAATAAATCTGGAATACTTCTAGGACGTAAGGCCCAGGAGTGATAAGTTTGTCTTAGATTCCTTAACCTCAAAACAGAAACCAAACTCAAGGGCAGACTCAAAAAGTCTGGAAAGGTGGAATGCTGTGTGTCTATTTTCAAAACTGCATATAAAATTCAAATTAAAAAAGTTACTTAAAACACAGTCTGTGCAGAATTTGCACTACACATGGATTCACGTCCCCCAATGTTCTTTTACATGTATTCTCATACATACCACGTAATGTGTCGTTCAAGAAATCTTACACAAACTATTAGAACTGGAAACTGGGTACCTCTTAACACAACGAAAAAAACACAGTCAGATATAATGCTCTATTACTTGTTGAATTCTTGTCTCATAATGGTGTAACGTAATTGTAAATAAATTGTTGAGAATGATGTCAAACAGAAAACAGCAGCATAGATATCATCAGGTTCATAGTATTGTGACATTAACCCTTCAGCGTGCAGTGACGGGCACCGCTCATCATAGTCAAAACATCACCTGTCATGGAGTGATGGGCAGTGCTCGTCATGCTGCACGCTCTCACTCATTCGACTATATCTCAACAACATAGGAAGAAAATGTAATCGGAATGCTTCGTGCGTGTTCATGAAGGAGCTGGCTCTCTTATGCTGTGGGAGATAGTTCCTAGAGATTATTTCTTAATTTTTTCTCTCCTCTCGAAATCTAGGTTTTCTTTTTGCAGTCTCTAACTGTACAGACTGCTTTATGTGTCTCTCTAACAAGGAAATGAAACATGAAACAAATATTATCGCTATAATCATGTAGCTGAGGTCTGTAGCTATGAAATGGTGTATAACATCACCCTCATGTATCAACAGACTGTTTCTTCACGGCTGATTTAGTGTTTTGTTTTCATTTGAAGCAGTGGACTGCTGCAGTGGTGGCAGCAAGAAGGAAAAGTTTGTTTGAGGATGAGACTGAACAAAGTTTGCTAGAGGAACTTACAGCTTCTGTTCAAAGTAGTTGTACTGACAATGATGACTCAAGTGGCACGGATGATTAGACTGTAGGCGAGGTAATTGATTTGGAATGTAGTGATAATGAAAGTGACGATGTGCAATTTGCTACTGCATCCAGCGCACCTAGTGCTTTGAGTGCTACATTTATGTGGGAGGACATGACAAATTATGTAGGGCAAAGGGAACAGTTTGTTGATAACTGTGGGCCTCAAAATGAAGCCCAAAATGAAACTCACTGTGCTAAAGTGTTCAAAATGTTTTTTGATGACAAACTGGTGGAACTTGTAGAGCCATTGCTGAAAAGTGCCGCACGTTGTGGATGGACAATTTTTATAACTCTCCAGCTCTCGCTCAAAGGCTAAAGTCCTTGAAAACTGACTGTGTTCGAACCCTGTGTCTTAGTAGGAAAGACGTTCCACAAAGAGTGAAAGATAAGAAGCTAAATAAAGAAAAACTGGTAGCTCAACATTCAGGTCCGGTGTCCGTTCTGAAGTGGAAGGACAAAAAAGAAGTGACAATGATTTCGACTTATCATGGAGAGGAAACAAGAATGAAGCTAACGAAATGTAGACAGGAAAAGCAAAAGCCTGTTTCAGTTCCAGATTACAATGAAAACGGGAGGAGTTGATCTAAAAGACCAACTCCTTCAACCCTATCTTTTGGAAAGAAAGAAAATGACTAAATGGTACACAAACTGTTTAGGAGATTACTCAATACTGCAATTCTAAATTGTATGGTAATATGCTGCACAAATTCAGGACAGACCAAAACAGACCATTTTAAATTCAGAGTAGAATTGGTACAGGCACTACTTATTGAACATGCAAGTAAAGGTGTCAGGAAATTTCAAGGCCATCATTCCACAGATAAAAATGTGCCACGACTTGTTGAAAGACATTTTCCAGAAAGAATACCGACAGAAAAAAGGCCAGGCCAACAAAGAGGTGTGTAGTGTGTTACAAAAACAATAAACGGAAGGAGACTGTGTTTTGGTGCCCCGAATATGAAGCTACCCTAGGTGATGAAGAATGTTTCAAGGCATTCCACACAAACTTAAATTTTTAAGGTAAGATTTTATTGCATATTTGAAAAGCTTCAACATTCCTAAATATTCTGTTTCAAGTTTCAATGAAATCCAACCACTATTAATAAAACTACATTATTTTTAATAAACTACTGCGCAGTTTAGCTCAAAATTTAAATACCCTGTAGAAAAACCTTCCCACATCACAGTATGAACTGGGAATTAAATGCCCCCACGCTGAAGGGTTAGGGGCTTCACAAGATTCCAAACCCAAACAAGACGGAATCGGAAATTCGTGAAGAATATACAAAGTTTGGTGTGTGCACTGTCATAATTTACAGTAAACGGAGCTTGATGCCATTTATTCGACCCTTCAGGTACTTACAGAATTGCTAAAAATTGGAAGTACAATTAGTTGTTCAGAACCTTAACGACAAAACGCAAAACTCGTAAAAAGGCGACAGGTAAGCCTATATCGACCGTCTTTAACTTACCTACAATTCATAAAATTGCAACAATTGCACCTCTCCAAATGTCCTGTCTCTGTAATACTAAAAATTTCTGCCTAATCGCCAAAGTCTGACGCAACCACTACCTCAGCTAATCACCATTGCTCACATCCACACACACACACACGCACACTGACCAACGCACACAAATTACTACTTGTACCTACTTCACCCACACATCATTTCCCCAAACCACATATTTCCCTGGCAGTCTATTCCGTGGATGCGACCAATGAAACCACAGATTTGCCTACAAGGAGGCATGCTGAATTCATTTACTGAGGCTTGGTGTACTTCAGTACAATACAAATATGAAATACGTAGTTTGCATAGCTGTGCAATCACCTCGTAAAAATATCGTCTTATACATTTGCCTAACTTTTTTGAATAATATGCACACCACATCCAAAATTTCTGTTGGCAAAATTATTTGTACAGCTAAAATTTAATCGTCCACTGCCGGCTAGAATTCTTCTGTATTACGATTTTAAGACTGTAATGTTAAGTGGAAGACCTCTGTATGATTCCTGCATAGCACAAGCATTTATAGTAACTACAAATAACATTTTTCATATAGACGTAAACTTTCTTGTTTCATACTCGTACTAAGTAATCCCGAATTTATTTGAAAATTTTCCATGTTTTCTGCAATCAAACGCAGAAAGAAGAACATATATCGACCGGTACTGGGAATTGTACTAAGTTTCATAAATAGATCTCTGTACGTGGAGCACTAAATCTTCAATTATCCCGTGTACTAAACACCACACTTCCTACTACCAGAGCGAAACACGGACATAATTTTGTTGTATATCGTAGCGCTATTGTGGAAGTTTAACATAGGCAGCCACTAGTGCGGTGATGTAATAACAGAATTGCTGTCTGTCGAGCGCTGTATGTCGCAGATGATAGAAAAAAGTCACGTTATGATATGAATTTCAGAGTTTCTACAGTGCTACCCTAGTGGTTTCTAATAGTGCCGATAGTTCCACAATGTGACAAATGGCAGCCAGACCGATTATGATAGTTCATTAAACTGCGATGCTGGGTTGGAGAAGAGTTGGCGCTTCCCACAGCTTTTTCTCCGCGATGTAAAAACCTGCAAGAGATATTAAGAGGATCCCTTAGTGGTTAAGGAATCGATTATACCTTCCGTTGCTACTTGAGAGCATGAATCAGAAACTTGTGGGATACTGCAGTGAACAATCACAGTAAGACACACATAATGTTATTTATTAGTCCTAAAAGTCGTACAGTGATGGAGAGAAAGTACCAGAGGAATAAGAGGTTGCTATTATAAAGTCGATACACAAGAAAGGAGATAAGAGGAAATGTGAAAAGTATAGAGGAATATCAGTAACAAGCACATCCAGTAGAATTTATGGGCGAATATTAGCAAAACTGGTAGAATTAGAACACAAGAATATGGAGATGGAAGAACAAGCAGGTTTTCGAACTGGAAGGCCATGTATAGATAACATTTTCTGCATAACACAAATGATAGAAAAGAAGAAAGCCACTAACAGGAAGTTACATTTATTACTTATTGATTTAACGAAGGCATCTGACAGTATACCATTAAATAAATTATGGGAAATCCTGGATGGATTAGCAATTAATACAAGGTTAATAGAAGCAATAAAAGCATTATATGAAGGATCTAGCTCCAAAATAAAAATTGGAAACATAATAACAAAGGGCTTTAAAGTTACCAAAGGATTAATCCTTTGGTAAATTTAAAGCCCTTTGTTATTATGTTTCCAATTTTTATGCAAGGATGCAGTTTATCGCCAACTTTATTTAAAATATACCTAGAAAGAGTGTTAAGAAACTGGAAAAGGTGATGCCAACCAATGGGTATACTAGTTCAAAACACACATGTATACTCACTCAATTTTGCAGACGACCAAGTATTAATAGCACAAGATCATGATGACATGGAATTTATGGCACGAAAACTAAAGGAAGAATATGAGAAATGGGGACTTACAATGAATTTAGAAAAAAACCAAATATATATGTATAGGAGAAGAAAAAGAAAGTTTAAAATTTGACAGCGGCGAAGAAATCAAACCAAGTACAGAATGTACCTATTTAGGCACAAAGATAGACCAGACGGGAGATGGCACAACAGAAATAAAACACAGAATTAATCAAACAAGAAAAGCTATATATGCTTTAAATTCTATTTGGTGGCACAAAGATGTTACAAAAAACAGAAAATTATATATTTATCAAACAATATTTCAGAGCATTTTGATGTATGGAGCAGAAGTATGGCAAATACCTACCAGAGAAATAAACAAAATTTTATCTACAGAAATGGTGGTACTAAGGAGATCAGCAAGAAAATCAAGGATAGAAAGAATAAAAAATTAACGTATAAAGGAAATAATGGGAGTGAAAGAGAAGCCGGATATTATAGACATCATAGAGAGGAAAAGGCTCCAGTGGTATGGCCACGTTAAAAGGATGCAAGAGGAGAGACTACCAAAATTAATTATGGAGTGGATACCAGGGGAAAGAAGAAAAAGAGGACGTCCAAGAAAAACGTGGATGGAAAGCAGCCATGAAAACAAGATATTTAGAAGCAGATCAGTGGTTAAACAGAAAGGAATGGTGTTTGGGTTCCGGAAGACGGCGACAGCTGTCACTATACCGGAAAGACAGAAGTCGTACAGTGTTGTGTTGTATAATTTGCTGTTTAAATGCCGTGATTACGATGCGTCGGCCTGGTCTGGGTTCGCGCGTTCCTTCCCGGTTGACAGCGCGAACATGAATACGCAGTGCGTTGCGAAGTGTAGAGCCACAGCAGATGGCAGCACGGTCGGGTCAGCTGTGCAGTCGACGGTGAGATGCGATGATGATAGGTTATAGGCTGTACGGGGCGCACCGATTTGCTTAGCGTAGCTGCTCCTTCAGTATCGAGCGATGGTTTCTTCCTTCTTGATGTGTCCAAGCTGGTTATTCCTCTTTTGATGTGTCGCAGGCAAATTAGAACATATAGAACGGAGAATTTCTATGCTATAAGACATGAGATTTCCTTTCGGATTTTGTACGTTAGTCCGTAAATTTTAACCGTTTGCGGTGCGCAGAGAACGACGAATAAACGTGCAAAGTCATCAGTGATGATGTGCACGCCACAAGCCGACGTGTTGTGGATGTTGACTGGTGTGAACTGAGGTGAGGGATGACAGCGAGTTAGGTAGCGACATCACCGCGATGCAGAGGATGTGTGGACCTTGTAGGGAGCGTGGATATACCTTGATATCTCGAATAAAACAACCAACTAGATGCAACAATAAATCGTAAAATTTATTGCCTTGTCGTACAGATACTGCTCAACATGTTTCGGGCATTACAATGCCCATCATCAGGAGCCCGTCAAACTGCCGTTGCAGCCTCTGGTTTCCGTATGAATGTGGAGGTG
>Ga0268261_10001520_pt1 | contig 16059 bp, 9 predicted proteins | sample TergutNc150P1_FD_190353 | JGI IMG/M metagenome (GOLD analysis project Ga0268261, IMG submission 190353) | Nasutitermes corniger P1 segment gut microbial community from laboratory colony in Florida, USA - Nc150 P1 (SPAdes) (version 2) | ecosystem: Host-associated > Arthropoda: Insects > Digestive... | reverse complement strand
CATGCGTTCTCCCTCGCGCCACGTCCAGTTAGCTCTCTACGCGGACAATACGGCCATCATAGCCACGTCCCGCAAGCCGACGATGCTCGTCATCTACCTGGAGTTATACGTCAGCGACCTTCAACAGTGGTTGATTGAGTGAAGAATCGCCATTAATGTTTCCGAGAACACCGCGACCATTTCGCGCGTGCAGGACGGCGCTTTATTCAAACCCGACCTGTAACACTCTTCGGGAACCAATGGAATGGGTCGACAGAACTCGGTATGTGTTGGAAACACTCGATACACGACTGAACTGTTTGCCTCACATCGATCAGGTGAGGAAGAGGACTGCTCAAAGAATGGGTATGCTGGGTTCCATCCTGAATAGGAAGAGTGATCTCTCCGTCAGGAACGGAGTACTGCTATATAGAGGGTTATCCGCCCCATGATGGATTATGCGTGCCCCGCTTGGAGGTCCGCTGCCCGATCCCACGTCCGGAGGCTACAAGTGTTGCAATCCAAGTGTCTCCGCCTTGCTGCTGGTGCCCCCTGGTACGTAAATAACAGGCAGATACACGAGGACCTAGGTGTTCCGCTGTTTGCCGACCGCCGACTGCGAGCTTCGACTCAAAGTTAGCTGACGTGTAGAACCCCTTGCACGGCAACTCGGCAGATACCTACGCTGACCGAGGGTTGACCCCGTCGCCTTAGGCGTAAGCCAAGTCGGCAGGAGCCAGTAGGCCAGTCGAGGCCATCGCCCGCGATGACCAAGTCGACCAAACGAATCGCGTTCGGCGCTGATCAGCTGAGCACCTTTCGATTACACTGACTTAGGTTTACCGTGATTTTCCTCAGTTGTAAGACAAATGCCAGGGTATACGATGTTGTCATATCACTGCAAGGACTCCGCTCCCCAGGCGTGGCATCTTCACCTAAGCGCCTGACAAAAGTCGCTTTTGCGACGGAGGCAGTTTGGGCTCATAAACCAGAAAGCCAACCAACCAACCAAACTTTTGTAGCACCGAATAATAATGAATATTACATTTGTATAATAGAATTAATTAATGTTATATTTGTTTAACGCAAAAATTAGAAGGTTACGCTTAAAATTATAAGACATTCATTTATGCGGAAAAACAGCGGTCACTTTGTCTAGCTACCGCCTATTTAGCTGTATCAGCAGTTCAATACACTCTGTGGTATGCAAAGTGACGCGCTGAGTTTAACGTTCTAACCTGAATTTGTGACGTAAATGACTCGCCGATATAAAATTGTAAATTGCCACGAAATGACGCTCACTCTTGGACTCACCGGCTTACTAAAATGATAATCACTTGTCAACGTTTCGTGCCTATAGGGAGAAACATTACTAATTGTTATTTTCAAAGTTTGATTCTTTTACGATGTTAGTTTACATCCTATTACTTCTGATTATAAAAGGTAAGTCACACTAACTGCTACTAAATTTTATTTACTCTGAATGAAGCTAAGATTAATAATTAAATATGATAATTCAGTTTTGGACGTTTCTTTCGGAATATCTATAAAAGCGAGTCAATTATTTGGTCAATAAAGTTTTGATTAATTTATTTGTAATACTGAATTTGGTAAATTATATTGTAAATTCCTTTTATTCATTTTATATGCATGTCTTTAGTAAAATAGGACATTAGTTATAAATAATAACGACATTCGACTGAGTTACCCCGTTCCCAAATGTCTAATATTTATATATTGAATTATTGCATTTCTGGTGGCAGGTACCCTTTCCACGTCATCACCGTATGCGGGCTCTAACACTTGGTGGCAGCGGTGGGATCGCGTTATATATTCACCACGCGCGATTGTTCAGTAGGGAACCGGGTTCATACACATATACACCGTCGCGAAAATAGGCACGAATTTGAAGTGACGTTGAACATAATTTCAAATTCAAATTTGTAAATTTGTAACTAGAAATTTAATATGGCAGACGCTAAGCTACAGGCAGAGCTGGAACAGTCGAAAGCAGAAATAGTTATGTTAAGGGAACGCATGTCAATGGGCTTACCTACGGTTCACAATGATTTGACCATTACGTAAATGATCGCAAAATGTTCGTGGTCGGAGTCAGCCTCCCCTTTAAAAGAATACTTAGCCAGTGTTGACAGGGCGGCTAGGATAGGAAATTGAGATCAGACGGATTGTTTTGAAATCGCGGCTCAAAAACTTGTGGACCCAGCGAAATCATTTCACAATTCATGTTTGGAGCTTCACGCTGAGGGTACGACTTTGAAAAAATTTAAAAAAGTGTGTAGGAAAGGTTCCGAGACGTGCACACCGATCAGTACCATTTTATGAGGATGCAAACGGCTAGACAAGAACGAAGCGCCTCGAGAATTTGCTAATCGATGTAGAGCGCTCCCGCAAAAAGTTATGTGCAAGGACAGTGACCATGCCTTATCCATTGCGCTTTAAGTCAGAGAGGCGGAAAAGCAGGAAAGATTTTCTGAGACTTTTATGCCAAGATTGACGAGTCAGTCACCGTCAAACCCCGGTCGAACAGTCGGTCGGACATTGAGATGCACAGCGCTAGGCGCACAGCTGACGCACGCCCAAGTAATCGCCAGAATGGTCAGCACTACAGGACTTCACACAGCACCAATTAGTCGCTGACCTCAGCAAGTACGAGGGATGTCCAAACCAGGGCCGAACTGAGGTGCTGCGAGTGTGAAGGGCGATAGCATTACGCCAGGGAATGTCTTACGAGATTAAAAGGGGCAAAACACCGAAACTTCCCTGGAAAGGGAAATCCGAGCGGGCGGTCGACACGTTCCCGCTCTTCCGGTGAAGAAACCCCTTCCCAAGAAAACGGGGAGGTAAACAGGAAACACTTAACCAGGGACACTTGTAAGAGGTGAGAGCGAAGTCAGCTCCCTCCACTTCAATAAATCCTGTCGAAATGCCGACGGTTTCGGTTCTACTGGATCACGGCTGTCTGAATGTAGATAAAGGAAGAACCGAAACGTCTGATCGTTGATACTGGACTTAAAGTCTCGATAATCCAGCCGGATGTATCGCAGATTGGCGTAAGCGCCACGTCCATAAAACCGAATGGAATCATTGGGGAGGTTCTAAACATAAAAGACCAGCAGCATGTTTCCTTTGCCCTAGGCGGACAAAAGTTGGACAACACGTTTTTGGTATATCCACTCCCCACGGGTGTAGATGGCCTGCTTGGTACCGATTTCCTAGATAGGACTGGTGCCGAAATAAATTTTGAGTGTGAAATGTCGATAGCCGGCAACTGCAAGGCACCCCCTACATGTAATGGCATATTCGCAGACCGAGCAGCACTCACGGTGTTTCCAGAACACGAAATGGGTCGTAAACGAAACGTCACGCGGCCAGTTGAACCGCACGTGTACAAGAAGTCTTTTGAAAACCCTTGCTATACCCAAACCACTAAGTGGAGTAGGCCATGGGTCATGAGGGCCACTGAAAATATTACTCTTGTCCCACGATACCGTCAAGTAGTCACAGCTAAAATAGAACTAGAAGAAGGGCGAAATCTTTCCTCGCTGGTCTGTGTGAAACGTGCGATCATATCCCTGGAGGGAACTCCTTCCGTCCGCGTGCTTGCATGCGTTAGAAACAGTGTACGCGAGACATCACAGCCAGGTCACGCACTGGTGATGCTAGCAACTTTAGTCATGAAGCCCTAACCATGCCCAAGTCCACAGTTTTGGGGTGACGGAGGAGGTTTCAGATGAGTTAGTGGATAGAATAAACAAGCCAGAACGGACAGGTTCAGAATCACCTATTAGACCCAGCAGAACGCGGAAAAATGAAGCACTGTATAACAAAATGTTAGGAGGGAAACTAGACAATTTACCACCAGATGAAAGACAAATAATTGAGCAAGTGTTACACAAAATATGCTCATGTTTTCCACGACGATGAGACCAATGATTTTAAGTCTACCGACGTCATTCAACGTCGGATGTTAGAGGAAACCAAACCCACAAGATGACACCAATACAAGACACCCTTCGCCCTTAAGGACGAAATGAAGGGTCAAGTGGAAAACATGTTAGTAGAAGGGTTAATAGGAGAGAGCAGCTCCCTGTGGTCAGCCCCTGCTATACTATTTCCTAAAAGATTTCTGATGGGAAGCCAAAATTCAGGTTATGTGTAGATTTTCGAGCGCTTAACGCTGTTACCAAATTTGATCCTTATCTGCTACCAAGATTCGAAGAAACTACGTCTGTTTTATACGGGTCTAGGTATTTTTCAGTCTTAGACTGTTACAGCGGGTTCTGGCAGGTGCCAGTTAAAGAGGATCATAGAGAACGGACGGGATTTACCGTACCTTTTGGGCACTATGAATTTAATCGATTATCATTTGGCCTTTCAAATCGTCACTCAAATTTTCATGGACTTATGGATGTCCTCTGAAACTCATTTGCGTCCAATGTTATGTATTCATTGATGATGTTACAATATTCTCTAAATCGGCAGAACATACTGCGAGGCTAGAGAATGCATTGGAGAGGTTTGAGAAAGCAAACCTGCGGTTACATTCGGGAAAACTTGTGATTATACAGCCCCAAGTAAATTATTTGGTGTACGTGCCATCCGAAAACAGGGTTTCCGCATCCGCGGATAATTTGAAATCAGTTAAAAATTATCGGACAGCGAGAAGTTCAAACTAAGTCAGAGCGTTCTTAGGTCTACCTTCGTTCTACTGGAGACTAGTCCCTAACTTCGTTGAGGCAGCGAAGTCTCTGACGAAATTCATCCGGAAAACGAAGAGTTCATATGGGGCCCGAGTCAGCAAGAAGCATTTAACAATTTTAAAACCAAACTTTGTACCAACTCAGTTTTTGTGTATCCAAATTTTGACCTACCTTTTATCTGACTACGGACGCTTCTAAAGTTGCTGTTGCAGCTATCCTGTCACACGAACAAGAAGGAATAGAATACCCAATTGCCTATTCAAGCAGGCAAATGAATAAGGCTAAGGAAGCTTATTCTGCGTCGAAATCAGAAATGCTAGCTCTAGTTTTGGCGACAAAGTATTTTAGATGTTATCTCTTTGGTGCTAAATTTGTGATTAGAACGGACCACGCCCCTCTAACCTATTTGAACAATTTTGCTGACAGTAGCTCTAGGATCATGAGGTGACCTCTGAAATTATCAGAACTAGATTTTACAGTTGAACACAGGCCTGGCACCAAGTTTGCCCATGTAGATGCTCTAAGCAGACATGTCGGCGCTGTGGTGAGTGGAGGAACCCTAAGTCCAGAAAGTGTACTTCGAGAACAGGCCAAAGATAAATTCTCTGCAAAAATAAAGCCCGGTAAGAACTCTAGCAGATGCGAGTTCTTTCGCGATAACGTAGGCCTTTTTTAGCGGCGCCAACCTAATGACAGACATCAACTGCTTGTACCTCAAACCTTAGTGCATGATGTAATAAGAGAAATCATGACCCCGCATACGCCGCACATCCTGTTGACTTGTGATCTACTTGCGCTACATTTCTGTTGGCCCGGCATGCGAAACTCAGTTGAAGATTATATCAGAAAGTGCGGCACATGCCAAAGACGGAAAGAATACCGCGAGTTTATAGCACCGCTGGGAGACCCTGAAATGCCGGTAGCCCCTTCCAAATAACTTCTATGAATATTATTGGGCCATATCCTTTGACCACACGTCGAAATAAATACATTCTAACTTTTATTTACCACTTTACAAAGTTCGTGGAAGCCTTCGCGATCCCTGACTAGTCAGCGAATACATGCGCCAGAATTTACGCTACGCTGATTGTGACAAGACATGGCTCAAGTTCCAAACTTGTTACATATCAGGGCGCGGCCTTCATGTTCTCGTTCTTTAGTGAAACGTGCAAAGTACTAGGAGTTCAAAGTTTACGTAGGTCTAGTTATCATTGAGCGTCGTATGGCACCCTTGAGCGTTGGCATAGGGCATTTCGCATTACGTAATTTCCTTTCATTCGAACTGGGATTTGGTCTTACCATTCTTTCTAATTGCCTAAAGGGTAACGCCCCACTCCACTACCGGGTGAAACCTTTCTTCTTACTACACGGAAGAGAGATGGTCCTCCCCAGCAATTAAAACTTCAAGGCCAAATTCTCAAGACCCGGCGCAAGTTACGACCAGCAGACTGGAAACCTTAAATCCAGCCTAAAGCAAGCGTACAAGTCAGAAAATGAGGCAAGACGTCAAACCAGACAAAAATGCGCATATGACCTTCGAGCAAAGTATCGAAGTTACAATTCAGGGGACTATGTATACTTATACAGTCCCGCACGAATACCAGGCCTGTCAAGTAAATTCTATCGCTCGTGGGCGGGACCATATGAGATCACTGCCAAAAATCAGATTTCAATTATGAAATATCAGGCCACAACGAGAAAAAATCCATGTAAATCGTCTTAAGCTAACTTGTAATGCTGTAATCAAATAGTCGAACACAAGACCAATGCGACAGCATAGAGAACACGCGAAGCCTTCTTGTCCAGGGCGAAGCCATTACACTCGGAAGACATCCATTGGTTACAAATCTCCCGAGTAGGGATGACTGTCGGCCCGCCCCGCCAGTCACTTACCTCATTCTTCCCTTTCTCCCGCTTATTCGCTAATGGTTGAAGAAATGTCTGACCTCACCTGCCTTCGAACACGCGCAAGTCAAGAAAGGAGCTCCAGACAACGAGAGTATACCCTCCTCTCACTAGATTATGTTTGAGAATTTCATCGCAAAAATAATGGACCACAAATGCCATTGCACATACTGACGTAAAATATTATGATATAATTTTGCAAACCTAGAAAATATATTCTATGTTTGAGGATGCCTCCCTATTTGGGATTGCTACTGTGTCTGACTTGACGAACTGAAATCCAAAGATATTGATATCGCACACTCACTTGCAAAACAAGTAACATATGTTACAAATTTGGACCATAGAGACCGTGTAAACACTGACGCCATTTTAAATTTGTCCACCATTTTTACAAATTAAATGATTCAGTCGCATGATAAATACCAGTAAATTATCAGGGTTATCGCATGGGTGAATATGACGATTTATAACCACAGTGTTTTATTTTTGGTAATTAGACAAATTGAGTTGGCATTATTACAACTTACCGAGCAAGTTGACGAAATGCTAGGTGTGCTACACATTTTGTTGGAAAAATTGCCAATAACAATTGTAAATCCCAAAATTTTGCACAGTATATTACGTAATATATCCATTTGTTTGCCGAAAAATTATGAATTAGCTGCTGGTACTAGATTTGAAAGCATTTACTTTTATTACGATTTAGTTAAGGTAGATATAGTAGGCAGCTTACACATTGTTAAATTAATAATGTATGTTCCAATCAAAACTGCTAACCAACACTTCACCGTGTACAGAATAATCGGCTTACCAAACCGGATAAGGAAAGATAAATTTGTTTTATATGAAATTGATTTTCCATATTTTGTGATTGGAAGCAGTCAGCATGACTACACCTTGCTTACAGAAACCGAACTACAAAAATGCACGACAAGCACCATTACAGTGTTCCCAGGTAGCACAGCCTTCTATGACTTACAAATAACTACATATGCGTCAAGTATATATTTTCAGAGTGCAGGAGACAATAAATCGTGTAAAGGACCATTCTTCTGAATCATAATATTCCCATCCTACGGCGGCACGACACCATATGGATATTCCATTTTCCGCATCCAAATCAACATAGGCTGTCCATGAGACAACAAATAGTGGGAAACACGTAGCGAAGTCCCCTACAACGCAGGCTTTATTTACAATGCCACGTCATACTTCATCACGTCTAGCAAGATCCGAACACTACCGGAATTACACCGCGTCATTCACAGATGACTTGACAACCCATCTATGTACATGCTTAACCAATCTCCAGAACTAACAGCTCTTGAAATGCCACACATAATAGCTGCACTACCAGCGAGCATCACTGAAATTGATAACAAAAATCACGCGTTGATGCGCCTCGCATGTCATTAGATGTAGACATATTCTTTCACGTGCGTCTCATTCCACTTCAACTTGAAAAACGAGCATGCTGGCACTTAATTATGGCAATATTTTCATGTACCATTACCTATTTCCTGATCATTTAATTTTCCTTTCATTTTAAACTGCTCCACTCCATATTACGCTGTTTTTGTAAAACTACCCCTCCTGAGCCCGAGAATACATCTTCATCTTCATCTTCAAACATTCCAACATCGGAATCCACAAAGTCAGCAACGGAAATGGATTTACACAAAGAAAGCGTTACATTCACTGGGTACCCATTGCTTCAGACGAACTAATACGGGCAGCAGCTTCAGATGTGCACTCAGCCAGCCAGAGATTGTGCGCAGTTCCCAGGGCAATACTGACACGCGATACCGAGCAAGTAGCCATCTCAAGGTCGCGTAGTAAGCAACTATTTATCTGACAATGTACATTTACTGCATTAGACACTGAAATTGAAGCCCCTTCATCGTTTTTATCCCCCCTATATTTTGTCGTTATTGTATACGCATGTGTATGTTTATATTTGTTTCCTTGCTCATTACATATATTCAGTAAGGGTTTATTTTTCAAATTTCGGGTATTTTACAAATTTTCATTTTAAAATGTTACATTTACCCGAAAATTTGATTTAAAAAGGGGCAGAATGTAGTGTCGGATACTAATGAATATTACATTTGTACGGTAGAATTAATCGATGTTACATTTGTGTAACGCAAAAATTAGAACGTTAAACTTAAAATTATAAGACATTCATGTATGCGGAAAAACAGTGGTCACTTTGCCTAGCTGCCACTTATTTAGCTGTATCAGCGGTCTAATACACTCTGTGGTATGCAAAGTGACGCGCTGAGTTTAACGTTCTAACCTGAATTTGTGACGTAAATGACTCCCCAATATGAAATTTTAAATTGCCATTAAACGACGCTCACTCTTGTACTCACTGGCTTACTATACTGATAATCACTTGTCAACGTTTCGTGCCTATAAGGAGAAATATTACTAAGTGCTATTTAGAAAGTTCGGTTGTTTGACGATATTAGTTTCATCGTATTACTTCTGATTATAAAAGGTAAGTCACACTAACTGCTACTAAATTTTATTTACACTGGGTGAAGCTAAGTTTGATCACTAAATTTAATAATCCATGTTTCGGACGTTTCTTTCGGAATATCTATAAAGGCGAGTCAATTATTTGGTCAATACAGTTTTGATTAATTTATTTCTAATACTTAATTTGGTAAATTATATTGTAAATTTCTTTTATTAATTTTATATGCATGTCTTTAGTAAAATAGAACATTATTTATAAATACTGTCATCCGACTGAGATACCCCTGTTCCCAAATTACTAATATTTATATATTGAAGTCTTGCACTTCTGGTGACAGATACCCTTTCCACGTCATCACCGTATTCGGGCAGTACACTTTATCCCTCCCACAATTAGTTTCCGCCACATTGGTACTAGTCTTTTGTAAAACCAGTCAAGGTCCTCGGCCAGTATTCGAAATCGTAAGCGTTAGCATATTCACCTCTTAGAGTCAAAGTGTCTTTTATAGATCCCAGGAATGCGGTCAAACGTAGGATTGGCTGACAGGGGGACGCCAAATTGCGCGAAGCGCAAGTATCCACCCTCAGTTAACAATTAGGCTTGGCCGCGAATTCATGTGACGTTAGCTGCTGAATGGAGTGTTTCGACAACTCAGAACCGGTTTGCGTTGAGTCAACGGGGAGCAGGTTAATGGTTTTTCAGACTAGCATCCAGACGCTACAAGAGGCGGAGTAGCAGGTACTTTACTCTCTTAGAGGTTCCCTGCCTAAGCATCATGCTTTGGAATGAAGAGTTAGCCTTTATAAAGGTTATTTCTACGCTGCAGCCTTCACCTGCCCTTCTGAAGGAGCAGAGGACAGCTCGTTAACTAAGAAGAAGATGAAATCAGTGGTGTCCGCCGGGAGCCGCGATACCTGTCTCGATGGTAGGCCTAAAGCTTTCCAACGTCCTCTAAGTCTGAACGCGGGCAAGCGCAAAGCCAACGAACTGGTAAATTCGGTCGACTCGACTCAGCCCGCCATTAGGTGCCAAACACCTGGCGCTGGGTCCGCGCATCTACCCGCGTTTACTTCTGTCACGGACGAACAAGCTGCTTTAAGCAGCCGGCAACTACGGCCCCGAGGGAGGGGTGACGTACGCGGCTGCAATAGACGGACCCGTCGCCCCAAGTCAGCCACGTGGGTCGCTCAAGCCCACAGCTATGGATTCGGACATGTCCGAATTCAAGTCGCAATCCTGTTGCGAAATAGCCAACAGGCGCATGTCTAGTTACATGGCCGGACCTCTGAGTGACAAGCCAGATAGCACAACTCCATACACCAAGGTGGCCAAAGCCTGCTTACCGGCGGGAGAGCGTCCTAACAAGACGACCATTTTTATTTTAGGTGTTCGTGACACCCGTGGCTTCCTGTCCTTGTTGCGGGCCTCCTGCCCTGACAACCAAAATAAAGAGCGAGATAGTGGTCGTCTCATCAAGAGCTAACGGGATTCGAGCCGCTGTCATTGGAATGTACTATCTCGATGGGGAGGAGGGTGTCAGTTTCCACACCTTCAGGCTCTCGGACGACAGGTGTGTGCGACCTCTGGTAAAGATCCTGGGTAGGGTACTCCTGAAAGCGTCGTCCGGGAGGAGCTGGAATCCCTGATATTTCGTGTCCAGGGAGTCACGAAGCTGCGCTCCGGCCGTCGCGATTAGGAACCCGCCAAGGACCACCCTCCAACCCCCCACTTTATTGAATGAATGGTTCGAAGTCCTGACGTGTCAAAAGTGCGTTATCTCACCGAATTCTGCGGCTTGCTAGTGTCGTTGGAATCCTACGTGCCCCAAATTCCAATTTCAATGGAAGTACTTCTTGCGCTTTGGACACACTCAGCGAAACTGCGGATACACTAACCCCATGCGTCGCGTGTGGGGGCTCCCACCTCTCGGATGGTTGCTCTATCCCGCGGAAACAGCCCTAGTGCTGAGACTGATGGAAAACCACGCGGCGAGCTACCGGGGCTGAATGGAGTAGAAAGAAGCGAAGGCTGCACTTGCAAAGCATGCGCCCGATTGTGACCTAAAGAGCGACGCCACTGCCCACTCTACCGCTCCGAAAGAACAGCGTGCCGAGCAGATGGACCTAGGCGAGTGGTGAAATCACGTCGTCCAACGGAGCGTGTCTTCAAGACCACTATCCCATCACACCCTTTTCAAATTCTCCCTCCTCAAACAGTCATGGAAACTTCCGGCAAACTAAAGTGACCGCCACCAAGAAGACGGCCAGGACGCAGACGTCTGAGCCCAAAACCACAGCAGAGCCTAAGCCGGCTGCTGGGAAGTCTAAGAAGAAACCAGCCGCGAGTGTCAATACCGCAGCCGCTGAACCCGCAACTCCCAACCTGATGGTCCCAAACCAACGTTCCACCTCCCCACTCGAGAAAAGTTGTGATCTCCATCACCTGACTCGCCATACATGTGTGGAGCTGACCTACCGCCTTCTCACATCCATCTCCTCTGTCCCCACAGGGCAGACTGCCCGCCGGCTGTCCTGAAGACCGTCATTCTCTTCTTGAAAAAATATTGCAGCATTCCCTATTAGGACGGAGCGAGCTAACCCCTGCACATCGCCTGCTGGAACTCGAATTCAGTGCGCGGCAGGAAGCTTGAACTGAAGCATTTTCTCAACCAGCACGGTGTAGATATCTGTCTTTTAAATGAGACTTTCTTTAACCATAGTCAAGCATTCCGGCTTGCCAATTATATCTGGCACCGCACAGACGGACTGACAGTAGGGGACGGTACATACATCCTGGTCTGCCGTAGTATAGTCCACCGATCAGTGCCCATTCCAAGCCTCAACCACTTGGACGCTATTGCCGTTCAAGTCACAATGGCAGGCAAACCGGTGAAAATACTTGGGGGTTACCTCTCACATTCACGCCCACTTATCGGACAGGACCTGTCCGCTTTTTAGGGCGTGGGAGTGCCGATCTTGTTTGACGGCGACGTCAACGCCTGACACGTAGATTGGAACTCGCGGCTGAGCACAGGACGAGGAATTCTCCTGCGTAATTATGCCGCCGGAAACTCCTGTCTGATTTTTGGACAGGACACGCCATCCACAAACCCCGTACAACCCCTTGGCTAATCCCCATGTCTTGCACATCGTGATAACCAAGAACATCACATCACTGGTGTATCTGACTTCGTATTCTGCGCTAAGCTGGAACCACCTTCCAGTACTCTTTGACACTACATGTCGCTAATCCTTTCAGCACCCACTGGATCACCCTGATTTCAGGCGCACTGACTTGGCCAATTTCTGAACTCACTTGAAATATCAAATTAGGTTCGATCCGGAATTACATAACGTCATGGCAATCGACACGTGCGTTGAAAACCTCTCAGGTGCAGTCCTGAAGGCTCTGGCTGCATCTACTCCTAAATGTCGCCAGCGTGCCGACCCATGGCCTCCGATAGCGGCTGAAATTCAGGATGAGATACGCTCGAAGAACCGGCTTAGGGTAGATGGATCTCTCCTGTCCTTTACATTTTGTATGTCAACGACATGCCCTCACCCTCACACCACGTCGATTTAGCTTTCTACACGACACGGCCATCATAGCCACGTTCCGCTACATGTAGTCATACCTCAAGAACCTTGAACGGTGGTTGAGTGGAAGGATAATTGACATTAAAATCTCTAAGAGCACCGCGATTATCTTCGCGCATTCCAGACGGTGCTTCATCCAACCCCGACCAGTAACCCACTTCGCGCAACCAATCCAATGGGTCGACACAACTCGTTATCTGGGAGTAACCTTCAATACATGACACCTGGTCGCCTCACATCCATCAGGTGAAGAAGAGGACTGCTCAAAGAATTTGTATGCTGTGTCCCCTCCTAAATACGAAGAGTGATTTCTCCGTCAGGAACGGGATCCTGCTATATTAGCAGCTCATACGCCCCATGATGCATAATGCGTGCCCCGCTTGGAGGTCCGCTGTCCGCTCCCATGCCCGGATGCTACAGTTGTTGCATTCCAAGTGTGTTCGCCTTGCTACTGGTGACCCTGGTACGTACGTAACAGGGCATACTCGAGAACCTAGGTGTTCCGCTGTTTGCCGAACACATCAGTGCCCTGACTGCGAGCTCCGACTCAAAGTTAGATGACGTGGAGAACCCCCTTGCATCGCAACTCGGCAGATACTTACGCTGACCGAGGTTTGACTACGTCACCCGAAGCGTGATCCAAGGGCTGCAGAAGCCAGCAGACCATTAGAGGCCATCGCCCACAATGGCCAAGTCGAACAAACGAAGTGTGTTCAGCGCTGATCAGCCGAGCGCTTTTCGGCTACCTGATTGGGGGTTTTGGTGATTTTCCTCAGTTGTAAGGCAAATGCCATGATAAACGATGCAAAGTCGGAGCACGGCCCGCGCTCCTCTTCCCAGGCGCTGCGGCCTCACCTAAGCGCCTTGCAATAGTCGCTTTTGCGGCGGAGGCAGTCTGAGCTCAGAACCCAGAAAGCCAATCAACCAAAGTTTTTCCATCCCATAATTATTTTATGCACCTAGGCACTAGTCTTTAGCAAAACAAGTCAAGGCCCTCAGCCTAACTTCAAAATAGTTAGCGTTGGCATATTCCCCTGTTAGAATTAAGGTGTCTGTTATAGAGCCCAGCGATGCGGTCAAACGCAGGAATGGCTAACACACAGCAAAGTTCAAGTCTCCGCCCCCCAGTTAACACATTAGCTTGTCTTTTCTTGGATTGGCCGCGAATTCATTCACTCGTAGGTCGCTACAAGGAAAAGCAAGCAAGATAGCTAGCTAAGAGACATCAAGAAGAATTCCAAGCAGAGTAGCCAACTATGAGTTATCAAGAAGAAATAATCAGACCTTTCACATCGAGAAGGGATTGCCGGCTCTGTGCCCAGTGCAGTATTTGTCGTTTGCACTACAGGAGTACATTTGTCTGTAACATCAAAGGGAGTGATATTGTCTGTGACGCTCAGAAGCGAGTAAGCGTTGTTCGGAACCAATATCTCAGAGACTTTCACGGGCAGTGCACCGGGTGCCTGCCATCTAGTCAAATATCTCCTCGCTGCACATCTAGCTGCTGACCTGACGCCTCTTCACCTCACAGCAGTCCTGAACCTCAATGCAACCAGTTTTACTGCTGAACCAGAGTATATATACACAGACTTAACCACGGCAGTTGAGCCGTAATCCTTACAAGTGTAGGACTCTTAGCCCAATAAATGTTATATGTGTTATACTGTGATTAACTCTGAAAACAATCCCGCAGTGTCCCACACAATGTTAAATATTTATTAACTGACTTCAAGGTTATACGAGTATGTGTCAGTACTGTGTAGTGCTAATGCAAATTATTGTATAAGGTCTGTCGCTTTGAATCAGAAGGAAAAGAAAAATTAATAAATCCTAAAATATTTCTAAGCAATGCACATTTACACTGCGGTAATTACATAAATACTGCTTAATAAATGTGTAAATATTGTCTAACCCGGTTATTTTGTAATAATGTAATTATGTACCAAAATACCCCAACAGTAAATATCTAATTCCTTAATTACCATTAAGTACCTGAATACGTGTCCACAACGACAGCTAATGGGCAAAATCATTAACCAGGTAAGCCTGTGAAAATAACTACTCATTGAATTAACACTCTATGCCCAATTGTTATACGCTCCGCAAACCAATGAAGAAATACCTTTTACCTGATAGTACATTTAAGAAGTTATTCTGATTACTGCCATAAAATGCTATTATTTCCCCAACCAGCATGGATAGATTAGTCTCTGCTGTGTAAATCAGTGCATTCTCTCTAAGATAAATTTTCTGAAATAATGTTTAAATGAATTTCACGCTTTGGAGGGATGAAATGAACTGCGTAATTTTGCCTGACTACCTAAAGTAGGGCAGGCGAAACCTTTTGAGAGCGCTTGCCCAAATTGTCTATAATAGTAGAATAAATTCTGTCACGTGCCCTTGGAAATTATGAAGGGAGAAATAAGGCATTTGATTCTTACATAACTACTATTACTGAATTATAATCAATAATGCGCTTTATAATTACATAATACATGCATAGTAAAATAATTGTAATTCAATAAATGCCTCCTCAAATTATGCGATAAGGAAGAAAATTTAGAAGTAACTGGGACTGCTGCTACTTCCGGAATAAAACTAATACAAGTATTCTGTACAATGCCACATATTAGCCCAGTCACAGCCAGGCCGGTGTCCAAATGACAAACATTCAATCAGCACTTCTTATCGCTCAGGATTAGTGTAAAAATGTTTCAATCGCCATATTATTTGGTAGCAAAAGTAATTCATATACAATCTCTACACAATCAGACATGTGTTTATATACACATATTCTTTACAAAAAAATCAGAAAAATGGGACAACAGTGGGCCGTAGGTTCGCCAACCTCTAGCTGTACACATCTGTGGCAGCAAAAACAGAACTTCGTGAAGAAGTATGTGCTGCAGTCTCATAAATGAAACTGGATCACTTGTTCCTTTGATTAACGAGGCTTCTCCATTTGCACGACGTAGGTGTTTTACCTGGATATGTTGCTGGTATATCGGACAAGATAACAGAAACAAATTAAAGCGTTTTGTCCAATGCCAAATATTAGCCCAGTCACCGCCATGCCGGTGTCCAAATGATAAACATCGAATCGGCACATCGTATCGCTCCCGATTTGTGTAAAAATATTTCAATCGCCATATTATTTCGTAGGGTAACGAACGCATAATTTGTATGTATAGATTGTAAAATTGTAATTTCATAGTTACACTGTAACAGAGCACAGCTACCAGCGTTAACTTCAATAGTGCTTAGTTGACAGTTCAGTGCACTGCGAAAAATGTACAAGTTAAGACAAACTGGCAGAGCCTTTGAACTCTCACAGCCAATAGTTCACTGCATCTAAAAGTATTTGCTACTC
>Ga0268261_10001519_pt1 | contig 16059 bp, 5 predicted proteins | sample TergutNc150P1_FD_190353 | JGI IMG/M metagenome (GOLD analysis project Ga0268261, IMG submission 190353) | Nasutitermes corniger P1 segment gut microbial community from laboratory colony in Florida, USA - Nc150 P1 (SPAdes) (version 2) | ecosystem: Host-associated > Arthropoda: Insects > Digestive... | reverse complement strand
CGACGAGCTGATCACTCGTCCAGAGGAGCCCTACCGACTGTGCTGCGTCGTTGTGTGTGATCTAGAAACATCAAGAATGGGTGCTCCATATATATATGACATTAGTAGCCTAAAGGTTAATAATTTGAGCCTTATCCTGCTAACGTGGAGAAAATGGTGAGCTCCTAATAATGCCAGCAAATAGCAGATGGGATTTAATTCGGGGTTTAAAGGGTTAAGTGCCCTCAATGGCCAAATGGGACAACAGTGTCCTGCAATGCCATGTCTTTAAAATTTTTTGCATTTATAATTACACATCTTTTTCACAATATTTGTCTAAAAGGCTTGTATGTGCATAAAAGATTGTACAAAGTTTAATTCTAGTTCAAATATTTATCACAATAAAGTTTAATTTTTCTTACTAACATTCTTATGATTTTTCCAGAATTCACTAATTATTTACAGATACAGTGGTTCTCATGTTTTCCTCATAGTGGTGAAGTGCAGCAACTACACAAACATAAAGGGCCTCCAACAAGCCTGTGTTCATTCATAAAGCTGCTTCTGTAAAATCCACACCCCCTTCACCCCCATTATTTCATGAAGTAAACACAACTCAAAAACATCAGTTCAGTAATTACAATAGTATTTACTGACATTTGTGTGTTCTACTTTGCCATTTTAATGTCAGTTGATCCTCACAAATGCAGTTTGGTGTAATATACCTCAAAACATGGAGTAGCACACAAACCTATGTTGTATTCTCAACATTTGAATTTCATTCTCATTTCTTTGTTTGTGGCGGACAAACAGGGAACCAAATTTTCTTACACTGCATTAAGGCAGTGTCTGTTGTGTCTTGTTCCATGTCTTTTTAGTTGGCTCATGGACGGAGCTTGTTTTCCTTGTCTTGTGGTCAAAAAACTAAGGGGGGAAATGTCTTCATTGGTGTGGGGGTGCCTCTGTTTGTCATAAGCCACTTGAACCCCCTGTAAACCTGTGGACTACAGGTATAGTAGGTCAACAGTTTATTGTCCATCCAGTGTTTGAAGTTTTTGTCAGTAATGTCATCTATATCATTGTCAGTGTCACTGTCACTCTGGGCAGAAATGTCTTAGTCATCTAATGAATGTGCATCACAGTCTGCTTATAAGACCAGTTCCATGACGTCTCAATCTGTGAGTTTTCTCCTTGTAGTCATACTAATAAATGCACTTTGATGCAATCTGGCACACAACAAGCCCAATCACCTTCAAGTGTAATCGTGATTCAAGCATCAACACTGCCCGGCCTGTTGCATGTTACTGCTCTGACAGGGAACGAACTGAACCGTTCAGCTGAAGAAAGGCAAGCATGAACCTACAATTCAAAAAAGTTAGGAAGAAAACCTTACAGCAGGATGAAGGACATTTGCCTCTGGTCCCATACTGCATTAACCAGAGAAATAAACATCCGTTTTCATTCCTTTCCTCTCCCACTGATTGCATATGGCCTCATTCACCACAGCACCCAAAGAAGACAGCACTATCATGAACCCTAAACAACAATGTAAGACTGAAATGTAAACAACATCTGTGGAAACACAGTGACTTGCTCAGTCAGCTCCAACTTATATAGAACAGCGAAACTATTTGAAAAGAATAAATCTAGAATATGAAAATTGGAGTGAAATATAAACAAAATAAAAATAGCATTCGACTAGACTTTGTAAAAATTGGTGGATTTTCTTTTAAACTTCTGGAACGGGTACATGGATTCATTCTTAAGGTACACTTTGTATCTGAAGTTATTAACTTAAAAAATGTATGAAATACGACCGATAATAGCAGGTTCAAAAACGGGCATTTAAAGCAAAAAGTATCCCAGCCGCCTGCAGCTACTTCGGGATTTAAATCTCTTGTACCTTAGCCCTTTAACGCCGAACGACTTCTAAAGACCTCACAAACAGTGTGTCGAAGTTTGGAGGAATTTTATTCACTCCTATCTGAAATACTGCAGTGTTTTGGTATGCTGCAGGAACCATGAAGGTCAGGGTTTCTCTGTGTAGCCAGAATGGACCCTCTCCACCTCCTAAACCCCTCCAAAAACCCTCATTTATGTCAACACATAGCAATTGCACAGTTCGTTCAGTGAGTAATGCTGTTCAAGACACAGCTTGCCTTTGTTTGTTGCTTGCCCTGCAGTCCACTGTGGGTTGAAATATCAACAATGGCCTATGAAACGAACTCTAGTTGTTGACCAGAAAGGTTGTCACTGGCAAACTGTACCCATATAATTCAGACAAAACTAATGCTCAAAAATCGGAGATATCCACAAAAATCGATGTTTACAGATACAGGAGGGCCCATAGACATGCCTCATGTAGTGCTGAGGTAATCTGTAGAGGTTGTGGGGTAGTAACATGCATCACACAGCCATCAGTCTACTAAAAATGTCTTGGACACCCTCAAATAGCTGAAATTTTATACAGTAGTCACATCGTAGCTTTAGATCTATTTTGCTGTCAATGTAGAAGACGTTCATATCTTAGCAGCATTAAGTTACTGCAACTGTGGCAAGTCATACAGAGGAGTGTAAATAAGGCAGACCATTGTAGGTGTCTACTGCAATGGCCGGAAAAAGAATCAAACTCAAGGAGGAAGCCATCAGTCGAATTCTGGTTGCTGATACCGACTTGGAATAAAAAATGTTTTCCTCGCCATAACAAACACTGGCCAGCGAAATCATCCACCAAACTGCGCTGTCATCTGTTTTTCTTGTGGCCAGAGAAAGGGCACAATGTATAAATGCGCCAGATGAGATGTGGGCCTGTGCGTGGTGCCTTGTTCAGCAGAATATCACATCATGGGAAATTTGTAAATCACCCCAATTGTGAAAGCTGTGTGTCCTGATAAGACAGTGATCCAAGGTGCCACAGACCTTCTGCAGCAACCAGAATTATGTAATGAACTATTTACACCACATTTTTAAATAATGCATGTGATTCACAGGCCTAAATTTATTATAAAAATAGGTAAACATTTTTTCCCGGATTAACCAATTCATAAGCAGAGTGCAAAATTTTATGTCATTAAATGTGAAGGAAAAATCTATGAGATATGCTTTTTTTTCCTAAGAGTAAGCAATAAAATTTAAAATCCACAGCAAAAAATCTCAGCAGGCTGCGTTGCTCAGAGGGATTTAATTCTGGCGTCAAAGGGTCAGGGATAAGAAAACTCTTCTTCTAGTGATGAAAGTGTTGGCAGCACCTAGTTACCTCAGTGATGAGTTTGTACCTCATTATTACAATAATACTCTCATACTTTGGATCTAAAAGTGATACAATTCCAGAATACTGAGCATGCAAACACTAAATGGCAAAATCTGCTTAATGTGAATACAAGCATTTTCCCCAAAACTGAAGACAATGTCTTACATACAGGGTTGTCTTATATTCAGTTACATACAGCATACATGAATTAATGAATAGGTGGTCCAAATCTATATCATTTCTCTTCACTATCTTTAGCAATATATAGGCATATTTATACACAAAGACACGGGCACATTCAGTGTCACACACAGGATACATAGTCACATTGTTTTACCAAATTCACCATCAAGAACATGCTGGATTTAAGTGTGATGGTAACAACATGGCCCCTAATGTGAGCTGACAGCTAAATTTACAATAAATGTATAATAAGTTTGTCCACCCCTAACATTCCTTCACCTGTCACCACACTACATTAAGTCCAAAATTCAAGTGGTTTATTAAAGTATAATTTTCAAGTGATCTGGACAAATAAATTTAGTCATCAACACCTTACCAGCTTCACTCTCTGAATTTGCTGAGATCATCAAACTTTTGTTTTCGTTCCATAACCGAAGAATATCTGCTACATCGTGCTGTGGAATTGTAACTGATGGTGGAGGAGGAACACCCAATAAAGCTTCTTGAAGTCGATGTAATTTCTTCTGCTCTGTTATCAGAGCCTCATCATAATACACTGTTGCTGCAGTTACTTCCTGTTCACAAATAACTGTTTCTGCAATTGAAAGAAAATAATCTTAAAATGCAAAATTATGCAACTTTAAATAACCCAGAAACTGCACATAATATATAACAAAAACTGCCAACATAAAGATAACCACATACCCAGATGGATTAAACCTGTGGGACAGATATGTAACTGTCACCTTCACTGCAAGTCATTCTAACTACAAAGTGCCGACATTTGAAAGAAAAATCACGTGTAACTCACCAAATTGGATTATATCAATATTACACAAACACAGCAAAAACACTGTTCTGATGCAGTAAAAATGTTTATCATAAAATGCAAAACTGCATGTTGGTCAGAAAGTAATAACTCTCATATTTTACTTCATGCTATTTACAAGTTAGACACGTGAAAATATCACAGAACATCACAACACTGCTGCAAGAATAATTATTTTTCAGTATAGTGTCATGTTTGTTAACAATCATGTTCCACCTCTGAATAAAAGCATATATTTCTGTCCAGTAGGTGCTCTCCTACCTGTGCAACCACTGGTGCACAACATTCTGTATTGCCATGTCATATGCATAATGGTACCCTCACAGGCCAACTCTAACAGAACTTAATAATTGAAAATTTCATGATGCCAGGTCAGGACTGTCTGGCGGGTGCAGAAACTGCACATTCAAATTTTGTGATGATCTCAGTGGTGCACTTACTTGGGTGTGACACTGTGTGTTCATGAAAGAGCAGTGTTTCTTAACATTCTGCTTGTTATACAACTTGAAAAAGGCAAAGCATTCCGAGTTCTTAATATTTCAATAAAGTGGCCAGACTTCATTCTTGTCTGCCTAAGCAAAAAGGTCATAAGAATAACACCTTTTCCACCCCAACCACAGCCACCATTCTTCCCATTGATGGCACACTCTTGAATTTCTTCTTCCTTCAAACTGTCATGTGGTACCCTTCTGTTAATTTCAGCTTTACTTCAGGTACAAAATGGTGCAGCCAGGTTTCAACCCCAGTGACAATCTGCAACAGGAAGCTCTCACCTCCTGTATCATATCAGTACAACAAAATCAGTGGTAACTGCTTTCCTGCCAGTGTGTGTGTACTTGCCAGCATTCATACAACTCAGTGAGCAAACACCTTGAAACCACCCATCTTCTCAATAATTTCCAGTACACTGCCTTTACTGACATATGGTGTAAATCATAATTCATCTGCTGTTATACCACAGTCACTCAAGATCAATTCAACAATCCGTTGCCATGCTGACAGGCATTACTGCCGTGCAGATGCAAACATTCTGCAGTGTGTCATGAAGGTCTGGTCCTCCTGTTTCCAGCTTCTTAATCAGTCTACAAACAGCATTCACATCCACACTTGTGTGTACTGTCTGCAATGTTTGTAAATGTTAAGTTGGCTTCCCACCTTCAGCAACCAAGAATTCAATCGCCATTTGTGTCAGACAGACATCAATCTACACCATTTTAGAATCAATTGTGACACTACCACCTGTTGAGTTCAGAGTTGCAACGAGTGAAAAATCATATAGCATAGTAATATTTAACCCATGGCCTGCAGGCCCCATTTGGGTCACCAGACTTAGGTATATGGCCCACAGCCACTTTTGGACATATGCAACTTATGGTCTCCAATCAGAATGGACAATTTTTGGAGTGGTATAGTGCATGTCACATACATAATTAAATTTATCAAACAACATTTCAGTTGTAATGGGATTCACACATACTGCATGAGCCAACATCATGTGTTGGAATCTTAAGTGGGAGGAGTAAAAAATTATGGAGTGGTAAGTTGCAAAATCCAAACATTTTCAGCTTTACGTACGATCTAATGTACCAGCATACTTATACTCATAATTATATGGAAGTATGCACATCTATTTTAAAAGATTATCAGTGACAAGAACAGTGGCAAGCCTCTCCTTGATGTCCTTCCACCCTTCAAAAACGTCCTTCCACCCTTCAAAAACAACAGAAGTCCTAAAAATTAAATTATATTTAATTAATAATCTGGTTTTGTCACAGTAACACTAACAACAAATTAATAGTAATTTTAGGGCCTTTATTGCTTAATGAAAATAAATCTCCCTTTAGAAAATAAGATTTTTTCCATTAAAAACTAAGTCTGCAACAAGCACAAGGCTTTGAGCATCTCCAGGTGAACTTGTATGATAAAAGATCGTTCTGCACAGACCAAGAATGTTCACAGACATCACCAATGTAGTGGTTCTTCCCCTACACAAGGAACATAAGAGATAAAAAAATGGGAGGCATTTCTTTCCATCTGCCCCTTGTACAGTCTCATCTATGTTCAATGAACCTCACTTACCCTTTAAACGCTCTTGCTTGAAGGAAGTTTTGGTCACCTCCAACACTAAACATACACCCTTCTAAGAACACTCTCTCAATCCCATGTAATATACATGCAGTTAAATTCCCACATCTGACATGAGCTTACCTGTATAATATGAATTATCATCATCTGGACTGAAAAGGAGTGGTGAAAGTTCAGTACGAACAGTGTCAGATGGAATATCACTATCTAATGCATCTTCAGTACATGGCTGAACAAGAACTGAACCTTGTGACTGTAAATTATCTACTTTACTTGTTGTATAGAACTTATCCATATGACAATCTACACCTCCCATTGTCACATTTTCTGATAATTCATCTTCTAATGCTGAGTTATACACAAAGTTTTTGATCACTTTAGCTTTTACACTCACTGGCACATCCTTTCCAATTACATCAGTAATCAGACCACCATCCACATCTACTGGCAGAACTAAATCTCTGGGACTAGAAGTAAGACAAAGACTTGACTCTGTTTCTGAACCCTCATTCTCATGACCACAGGCACGTTCTACATGTTTCTGTACAAAATTATCATCTTCCACTGGAAGAGTCTGTCTATTTTCAGTGTGAATTACTGGGGTACTGTTTTCAGAATTTCCAACCCCAGAGGCAGACTCTTGATGGCCAAAAGGGGTTAAAGATATAGTTTCTGATGCACTCCTCATTGTGTTCACTACAGAACAATTTTGCAGTACACTTATTTTAATTTCTTCAGAAGTATAATTTTCCTGTGTCACAGCAGGCTCACAGCCAATTTCATTCTCTGTTTCAGATTTCACTGTGTCATTCTGAACAGCAGTCTTGCTCACATCTAAGGTTACCTCAGTCTTTTTCCATTCATCCTGTTTTCCCCCACTGAAAATGTGGTCTTCCTCATCAAATGTATTTCTGTCTACTGTAACTACAACATCATGACTTACAACTGCCTTCACTTCATTACATCCTTCATTTTGATTACCCAATTCACTTACATTACCTCCCCGCATCCCCAGTAATGTTAATTCACTGTTTTCAAATGTTAAACTATCATCAACAATGGCTATCTCATCTCCTTCACATACTTTGTTTAATGAAGTTTCTATTATGCTGCTCTTCAGATTATGTTCTCCTGCTGTAACAAATTCAGACTGAATATTAAGGACAGCCATCTGTTCTGCAGATTCAGAATGTTCTCTCATATGGAATGAGCCAGTGTCAAATATTACATCAGCTGAAATCTTAGCTTCATGCTTGATATTGTCCGCTGCTTCCATTTCTTGACATACTCCACCTCTTGTAATCCCAACATTACTGACTTCCTCTTGAACTTTCAAGACTGAATTATAAATAGACAGCTCCACTTCTTGTTTGCTATGATCTGATGGAAGCATGTGCATCAAAGACTGTGTATTTTTAGGACTTCCCAACCGAAGTGATGAATACTGATTTCTGTTATCAATGCTATCATTCTTCAGTCTTCCACAGTTCTCCGTACTACAAGGCAAGAAACAATTTCCATCTGTCGTAACACTACAACAGTTCTTGAACATGTGCTGTGATGGCAATAATGAACTACCATCTGTGTTTTTAAATTGAACATGATTTTCAGCACTGGGTATGGCAGTGACTCCTATATGCAAAGCATTTCCACACATAACATTCTCGGTGAATTCCTGAGTTACATCGGAGTCATTACTTTCTTTTGGTGTATTCAAACTTACTTCTTGAAGGCTTCTGACAGTTCCACCTTTTACTGTTTGACCTGATACGTCACCAGATTCTTCTAAATCTGAACTGACAGGATTACAGCTAACAATGGCGCGCTGGTGCAGGAATGAGCCATTCACTTTCCTATCGGAATTCAAAATCTCGCTTTCTGAAGTTTCTTCAGTTTTTCTGGAAAATGGTGATACACTGGAATCTCTCTTCAGAAATGAATTACTCTCCGTCGTAGGGGTGCTACATCTTCTAATCACTAACGAGAATGGTTTCGTACCACTCAGTACATAATATTGTTTTGAAGAGTCACAAATTTCAGGTGAGCAACTAAGATTCTCTCCGGACACATCTGTAATTTCATCGTCAGCATCACTGCTATGATCTTCCATTCCTTTAACACCGAAACTGGTGGTGTTTCCGATACTCAACTCGGTACGCCGATATGTTTCATACCCTGCAACACAACGTTCTGCAATCTTCGAGATGTCAAGAGTACTTTTCTGGTATAAACTATCCATATTTGTTCTCTGCAACAGAATGTATACGTATTTACATTTAAAGCAAACCCCTTCCAATCTTCACATCCGCATGAACGCAATTCCGAGTAGCTTCCGCATACATATGTATTAGCCACCATGTTACCACTAACTCGTACACATATCCATCAATTACATATTATTTTGACATCAAATTTCTGTCACACGACCACGAATAAAACACTAGTTTACTATGGATTTTTATTTCCAGTTAAATTAATACAATATGAAACAGTGAACTATAATGGAATTTTCTACGCTTCTCGTATCCTCCATTGCGTACTATACACCACAGATCATCTCTATACACCAAACATCACCGGTTAGAGCCATGGCAGCTGTTATACATTACGTTACCGGCTGGAACACTGTTCAGGTCCATGCTTTTCACTTAGTACAGATCAGTAGAGATCAACTAGTATATCAGTGAGTGTGTGCACATACCATTACGGGCTCAACAATACACGTAGAGGTCTTCCGCATATGTAGTCAAGGATTCATCGCTTCGCCTCCGTCTTCACAGACGTGGGCATAACCGATACTAAATGATCTGTGGGCATAACCACAGGTTAATATCGTTCCCAATACGACCCTGGCGTGCGTGGAAAGTGGAATTTTACTGACTACTGGCGTAGAGAATGCAAATTCGCAGCTTCTGTTGCCCGTCCCTGTTTTCTGCGAATTTTATCACTACCAGGCAAGCAGGAAAATAGGAATGAAGATGCGTTATTTCATGCTTAAAGTACATTTTTCCCCTTGAAACAAGATACTCATTGGCTACCGGTGGGAAAGGATGCAGAGTAACGATTGCCAACATCTGTGAAAACCATAAGCAAAAAGTTATGTGTAAAGGTTTTCTGTATTATTGCCCAGTTTCAGGTTCCTCTGGCCGATAGTCCAGATCTGTTGTCTATGTTATACGAGACGAAGCGGCTTTTAGCGTAGGGGCCTCAAGTACACAGTCCAGGCACCTGTTCTGGCGGGACACACTATTACAAGTTTAAAAACGAGAATCCATGCATCTGTAGAATTCCTTTGGTACAAAAGATTTCTTGCTTTCAATCATTTACTTTTGAAAAGCTTAATTTCACTGGGTAAAAACGTGAAGTATAATCAAAATAATAAACGTACACAGCCTTCGTTCCGTTGTTCATTACGGACAAATGCTTTTGTTGCTACTTTAGATAGTGATACATGATTGTTTTTCTTTACATAATTAAGTGGTTTGACACTTTCAAGCACAAAGGTCATACATAAAATGTACAACCTTTGGTTTTTTAGTTCACAGAAAACAGGAGCATTACCATGGAAAGGTTGATTACTTAATACTGTTTAGAGAAATAATTGCTGCTTGCTGAGGAAATAATGCACAACATGCAAGCACACAATGTGGACAAAATTAAAAACATTAGATGCTTAAATTCAGCAATGGGGACCTTCACAGCAGGTCGTAGAGCACATTTAATTTTCGTTCGAAATGGTAAAATATGAGCTCTTTTTATGTGACGCAAAGATAAAAATTTACTGATCTTATGAGAAATGGCTCATCGTATGGATGAAATTTTAATTATTTACTGAAACGAACAACACACCACTTCAATGAATGATTGATGAAACTAACTTCACTTCTGTCCGATCTAATTTTTGTTAATGAATAAAATGCTTTTCTTTAAACTTGACTTACACTACTCTAGTAAATAAAACAAATATAAATAAAGTCTATACACAATTTTGCTTGTACTCGTCATTAATTATCAGGGAGATGTTTTGGCTATAAACGCCATCTTCAGGTTGAATACAAAATCATATAGAAAATATATACTACAGTGCCATGATTTTGTATTCAGCCTGAAGATGGCACTTATAGCCGAAACATATCGCTACGATTAATTACAAAGTTGTGTATAGACTGGATTTATGTGTTTCATTTTCTTGTATACTTAAAACACAGCGGGAAGCCTTGCGTAAAAATTAAAAAAATTACACTGCTCCAATATATTTTTATTAACCCTTATCCTGCTAACGTGGAGAATATGGTGAGCTCCTAATAATGCCAGCAGATATTTAATTAGGCATTTAAAGGGTTAATATAATTCTTTCTGATATTCGGTCTTTTAAGATACGTTACAAATATTACAAAACGGAAATCAATTTTATGTCTTGCCAGACATCTCCCTCATTTTAGGGGGGAATTTTAAAATCTTTTCTGGTTAAAAGAAATATATGGTACAATCATGATGAATTAATAAGAGTGGACTGGCCATATACGACGTTGGAAATCTTGGATTGAAAGTTCAATACATAATTTAAAAACTTCTATTTTATGTACTGTCCTTTGTTGTTTATTTCATCCTACTAATCACTGTTATTATGCAACATGTAATATCATGCAAGGGCTAACTGTTGTGTAAGCAAGCATGGTGCCTGTGTACATGAAAATGTTGTGTTATGTGCAAACCCAGGGAATATGGTGGGAAAAAGAGGATGGATAGAAGCCAAAGGAGGAGGGAAGGAAACTGGAAGTAGGTGGAGAAAACTGTAGGCAGAAATGAGGAGGAAACAAGCAAAAGGGACAATATTGGAGGATGCGAGAAATAGGGAGAAGATAGGAGAAAGAAAATAAAGAACAAAACATAAAAGGAGACAAAGAAGAAATGAGATGACAAAGCAAGAAAAATAGCACTTTAAAACCCATAAAAACGGGTCTACACTGGGAAAACTGAAACAAATGGGACCCCTAAACATACAACTTATTTTTTATTCTAGCCCTAATGAAGCCCACAATTATGAACTACCCTGATTATCCTGTTTTTACTGTGTGTTTCTGTTACTGCATAAAAATTTATTAATCCTTGAATGACTTAATGACACTATACAAATATGAGGCTACTTTGGCCTCTGAGAAACAACAGATACTAGATGCCAAATTTGTAAAGATGTCTTCAACTGTTCCTGCCAAGGTGCAGATATGACAATACCCGTGAAAATAAAATCCGTACAGCCTGAGGAGACCATTTCCAAAGCAGTCATTCTTTACATAAATTCTCTATAACATTTAATGTGTGTGAGATTTCAGGCTTCCATCATGGTGTAGTTGAGGCCTTCACTCTTCTGGGATGTTGTGTGGCGTAAGTTACTGACATTTCAGGGCAACATATTGGCTCCACCTTCAACATTCCCCAACAGTCTAAAAAGAAATATATTACCACCATTGGCTGCTGATCGTAGTAACGTCAAGACACAAAGACCTAGATCATTAGATGAATACAGATTTAACATTGTGGCCACTTCACATATAACAAGCAGAAAATAATGAAGCTGTTTCTGAAGACGGACTAATTTTCAATTTTAACAGAATGAGCAGTTACCAAAAGCATATCCCAGTGTTTCCCAAAATATTTTGTTCATGGATCCCTTTTGTCTTCGAAAAATAACCATGGGCCCTCACATCTTGGTCACATAAATACTGTCTGGATAACAGTCCTACAAATTTAAAAACTTTCACCTCGGAACTGATTGTAGATAGTTACAAATACATAACAGTAGCATATATAAAAATGCACTGCATGATTTGACCTTGATTTAACTGACTGTCGCTCACTTCGTGGGTACATGGGGTTTCTTAGATGCTGTAACAATCACACACACACACACAATAAACACATTACCAATTAAAGAAGTTTCACCCTTTTAACAAAATTTTTTTCTTTTAATTAAAAAATGTAAACTTCAAAATATCCATTACAGAAAAGTATTCACGGATCTCTGAACTGGTTGCGGATCCATTTGGATCCGCAAAGCACACTTTGGAAACCACTGGCATGGCCATAAATTAAGCTGAAGTTCTTTCTGGCAAATTGTGTAAAACTTCTTACCACACGTTTCCAAAAGCCATGCACATCAATTTCATTATTACTGTTCTCACTACATGTTTCACACTGGCAATATGCAAGTGGGCATCTGAACCATTCATCATTGCTATTAGATCAACCAGTTTGGCATATCATGTTATAAATTCTGTATGATATATGCTAATATAAAGAATGGTTTAGCAAACAGTAGTTAATTACCAAGCAATGTGCAGTAATACCACCCACTGTTATGAGAAACCATTAAAACTGTGAACAGTGGCTGGAATGCATTGCATGATTGTATATACTTAGACCACACATGCGTATGACTGGACAAATGTAGATAAAAGGGCCTGGCTGTTTCAGACTGGATTAAATCACAGACCCCTTGGCTAATCCTGGTGGCCATGCCATCTAAGGTGTAGAACTGCAGCCACCTGATTCCTTGGATCATGGATTCAGATCCAGCCAAAAGGCATGAATGACAGTCCCTTGTGTTTGTTGTGTAGGTAGCAGATTCTGTGACAAGCTGATCATTCATTCAGAGTAGTCCCAGGCCAGACTTTGGGCTGTTGTGGCATAAAAAGGAAGATCCTCAGTACTTATACCTTCCATGTGTGGTCTGAAGGCTGAATATGGGAACTTCGGTGCATTCAGCTCATGAAATAACATGGCCTGGAGTGGATGGTTGGGATTATACCAGCTGCTTCTAATTACTTCAATCTTAATAACTAAGGCATTTCTTTATTGATATATTCTTTTACACCAGATTGAAATTACAGACTTTTTTACACCTCTGATTTTTTTTCGTAACTGTTTTCTCTGTTTTAATGCCATATTCTTTTCACCTTATTTCTTTTAAGAACCCATAAAATCCTGAAAACAATCAAGGAGCATTCCAAGCACTTGGTATCCCCTGGTGGTTCCTGAAAAACACAGTACACACACGACACAGGACAAGAAGAATATAAGGTCAATAAAATTAAAATTCAACACAAAAATTTCTGCAGAAGGAAAATGAAAACAAGGACCAAGCTATTATGCCATTCTCTTGCATGGCATTCAGCTGGTTCTCCATGGAAGAGTTGACAAATTAAACAGTACACCATGTATGACAAGTCCAAAACATTATATCTACAACTACTCTCAGAGGAAATTATTCTTGACCTTAAAAACAGGATACCTTAACATACTCTTGAATGACATTAGTAAACTCACACTGTTATTAAACAAAACATCAGAGTTCCTTATTTATAAGAAAGTCCATACCACTATATGTAAAACTTAACCTCGTTCGAATGCAGTCGCACAACTAGGATAATGCTTTCTTAAGTAAAAAACTGTATTCACAAACACTTATGAAAACATACAAATGCATTTTAAGACCATTGTGGACACCTATCATTTATACACTACACAGAGTCATTTTTTACACTAAGCATTCATAAGGCCAAAGCAGACTGAAGATGTATGTGTTAAGAGATTACATCATGTAATTACAGTAAGAGAAAATAAAAAATGGTATATTTACTCTAGATTCCCACAATAACGCACTCAACCGTACATTTTCATCAGTATTTGAGAAACGAAAATTAAAATTCCTCATCTATGAAAAAAATCATTTTCTCACTAACCATACCTCTATAACCAAGTGAGTGAAAACAGAAGTTTTGGTTGCTTGTTAAGTACTTCAAAACTTGTCATGTTCTGCATTTTTCTAGACCAGTACTTCAAACAATAATCAGATTGTTACATTAACACTTAAAAAATGTTATCATATTTTCATGACATAAATAATGACAAACAAGTGAAAGCAAAAAGGGCCTACTGATAGAAGTTCATAATGGAATGCACTACAATACTGCAAATTATTGCGACATGAATCAAGGACCTACTACGTTATGTATCTTACCAGTACCAGAAAACTCTCTGATCGAAAACAGCATTTCAAACTTGGCCAGTGTCAGGCAACTAATTAAACAGAATGATATAAATGATCCAGAATACCGCCACAGTAAAGTACCATTCACACAATATGCATTTCCTGTGAATGGAGAACACAGAACAGAGGTGAACACATATATTCCGCATAGCAACAAATGCATCTCCTATGACCCCTCAGTATTCCACCACAGAGTTTTATGATGATCAGATTGGTTGGGTTCACATTATTACAGATAAGTCCAATTTATTATGTCACAATCCCCTCATTTAGCACTGTCTTGTTTGTCACCACATGGAAACAAGTGATGTGGTTTTGTATTGTGGACAACACAGAATCATTATACCAAACAGCCACAATACAGCAAATATAACAATCACTCAAACGTCCGATGCATAAAAAAAAACTTTCCCTATGTAATTTCTTGCACCAGTTCTTCATCCTATCATTTAATTGCATATACACCACTGCAATCTCATTTAAATGTTTACTTTTGCTGCATACTTCTTAATGCAGCATCACAAATAAAATGTGAATACAGCCACTGTTAATCCCACCACTGTACCTAATGTATAACAATGGACACATACCACACTTCATTCACACCAACACACAAACATGAAGAGCCAAAAGAGTAATAATTTTCTATTACTTGCAAAAACAAACTTGTTACAAAATGCAAAATACTTGCATTTGTAATTTCTGCTTACACATGCACTCTCCTGATGCTGGTTGTCATAATATATACATATATACATACATCTTTTTTTCACTGAGGAGTATGGGATGAGGACATAAACAAAAAAAATACATACAGTGACTATGGGTTTCCAATAACTCCGCAGCTTCATTAATTTATGTGACGAGGAAATCTGCGGTGAAATTTCACAAAAACTGATCCAAGGTCCCGGTGATAGGCTCAGTACGGCATGTAGTATGACGATCTTCCACGATAACCTCTGTGAAGTGACAGATGGTATTAGACATTCTACCACTTAATAAAATGTTTGTTAAACATCCTGCAAATCACCTGAAAATGAAGTCTACAAATCAACTTCTACAAGACATTACTCCATACAGCAGCCAGAAGGAATATGCAAGCCTGGTATCCAATATGTGGGTGTAAGCAAATGAATGGTTATGGAGGCAGATAACAATCAGTCTGTAACAGGCTTGTAAGAGTTAGGTTGAAGGCACATCTTAGCTCACTGAAGTAAAAAACAGTGTGCTATGGTGGACGTTTTCACAATATTTACCTTATCTGAAATGGAATACAGTGACGACAGCAAACCACACAGATTTACACCAATGACTTAAGACAATGCTAAATGTAAGGTAGTGTTCCACAAGAGATAAACTGGATCCTGGCTGTCATACACTACCAACAAAGTGTGCAATTCCAACAGCTATCATAAAATCATACTGAAACACAGTACTGCCAAAATGCACAGTTACTAACAAATATGAGAGTTAAAATATGCTGGAGATCAATATTTCCATCTGATGCAATTCACAATTTCTGCAACATTCAACTAAGGTAATGAGCCCAGCTTAAAAGTAACGTGACCTAGCAGATTTTGTGGACAATGTAGAGAAATTAGGTGGCTATCCTGACCAATGGGAAGACACCTTTTTTGCCAAATTATGTGATCTCAATTTTCCATCAAACTCAACTTCAAATGG
>Ga0268261_10001518_pt1 | contig 16060 bp, 14 predicted proteins | sample TergutNc150P1_FD_190353 | JGI IMG/M metagenome (GOLD analysis project Ga0268261, IMG submission 190353) | Nasutitermes corniger P1 segment gut microbial community from laboratory colony in Florida, USA - Nc150 P1 (SPAdes) (version 2) | ecosystem: Host-associated > Arthropoda: Insects >... | reverse complement strand
AACTGTATCTGCTACCTCTGGTATAGGTCATGATACTGGTACCGCTACTTCCTTCCACCGTGGCCTGATCAGGCCACGGTGGAAGGAAGTAGTGGTACCAGTATCGTGACCTATACCAGAGGTAGCAGATACAGTTTTTAGTTCTCCTGATGATGGGTGCTGTGACACCCGAAACATATAGAGTGACTGTGCAGTGAATAAATGCCTGCATACTGTTGCATCAAGTTGGACCTTTTTATTAACATTGAATCATGATGCACAGAACCATGAATTTAAAATGCTATAATCAATTACCAGTGTCTATGCTGTTAGTGGGTGTGATCACATTTATTATGTTTTTTTGTATTCTACGTACGAGGTGTGTCTAAAAAGTTCGGTGAATGGTATCAGAAAACAAACAAAACAGAAGATACAAACACATTAACTTTATTGGCCTTCAAAATAATCGTTATTCTTCACAACACACTTTTGGTAACGTTCATAAAGCTTCTGGAAATTATCAGCAAAGGCCTCTGTAGGAATCGATCGCAGAACCGCTGTCACACGTTCTTGGATTGCCGCTATCTCTACAAAACGTGCGCCTTTCATGGTGCTCTTCAGGTGGGGAAACAGAAAGAAGTCCGCAGGCGCCAGATCAGGATCCATCCTTTCTGCGAACAATCGTCACAGGGGATGAGACCTGGTCCTACCAGTTCGATCCGGAATCCAAGCGGCAATCGATGGAATTGCGTTCGTCTTCCCCGCGACCCAAAGAGAGTCGCCTGCAAAAGTCCAAGGTCAAGACAATGTTGATCGCCTTCTTCGACAGCGATAGCATCATCCACAAGGAATTCGTTCCTGTGGGTCAGACCGTGAATTCCGCATTCTACGAGGAAGTTTTGAAACGGTTGCTACGACGCATCCACCGTGTTCGGCCAGGGTTGCACACGACTGGACAGTGGATGTTGCTGCATTATAACGCGCCTGCGCACTGTGCGTTCCATGTCCACCAATTCTTGGCTCAGCGCGGCGTACCCGTTCTCGATCATCCACCGTATTCCCCTGATCTGGCACCTGCGAACTTCTTTCTGTTTCCCCGCCCGAAGAGCATCATGAAAGGCGCACGTTTTGCAGACATGGCGGCAATCCAAGAACGTGTCACAGCGGTTCTGCGATCGATTCCTACAGAGGCCTTTGCTGACAATTTCCAGAAGCCTTATGAACGTTACCAAAAGTGTGATGTGAAGAATAACGATTATTTTGAAGGCCAATAAAATTAATTTGTTTGTATCTTCTGTTTTGTTTGTTTTCTGATACCATTCACAAAACTTTTTAGACACACCTCGTATACCTTGGAAGGCTGTAATACTGACCCATCTAATAAATATTCTGTTCTGTTATGTTCTTTTCTATTCTATCCATCTTAAGGTATTGTCTGTGGGTGTGACTGCTTAGAATAAGTAAACTTTTATTGTTGGTTACCAAAAGGATATGTGTCTGTAAACTTTGACCATGATTTTTCATGATTGTGCCCCACCAAATTACTGTTTTTCTTCCTTTTATTTTTTATTTAATTAATTTTTTGGAATGTGGGAGTTAGGACTTAGCAGTAGAGGTAGTATACTTCACAGGTGACATTAGTTTTTGTGCTTTGCGAATTGAAGTTGTTTACCGAAATTCTTTATTATTGCTTGCAGGAATATTGAAATGATATATATCTCAGAGTAGTGAATACCTTAAAAAGGTGGATGGAGAGTGAGGAGCCTGTACCAGTGTTTAGTTGATTCCTCACTTCTATAAGCCTTCCAATAACAGAGTAACAAAATGTCTTAATTAATGTAATTGTTTATATACTTCTTATTTTACAGAAGCAAGTTGAAGCCGATGTTTGTCTTACACAAAAAGTGGTTCAAAATGCTCTGGACATTCTTCGAGGTGCAATAATGATTGTCTATCCTATGAACCTTCCACCACATGATGTTATACGCCATGAATTTGAGAATACTGAAGATCTGTCTGGAATGCAGGCTTCTTTAGAGGTTGGATATATGTGTAGTTAGATCAAATCAGGCAAAAGGATGTGTCAGATTACTGCTTGTTTGTAGACAGTCCAGTTACTTACTACAGGGTAGACAAAATTGCTGCTAGAGACCACACACCACAAGACCACAAAATAATACCTACTGATTTTATGAGTGCATAGCAAGAGGTGATGACATGAAAATTTTTATTGTTGCGCAGAAACTTGAGTTGGTTTGTTATTTTGGACAGGCTAGAAAATTACATTATAGTCTCACAATGACAGGAGCTCTGAAACAGGCCTTTCAGTATGAAAAGGATATGGTGTCATTATGCCACAGAGTTGGGCTGTTAACAAATATGCTGGTAATGTGTGTCTCAGGGGACTGAGGATATGGCACAAGTTCTTGTGTTTGAGGAACTCTGAAGCTACTAGTCTGACTTGATATACAAGTTTTAATCAAAGTATGAATTTTTTTTTTTGGAATTAAAATTAATTTATGTTGACATAAGTTCACTGCTAGTTAAATCTATAATTTAGATGAGACTGGTAATTCAACTGTTTAGTTTCTCTCAGTCTGTGCTAAGGGAATGAAGCCATTTGGCAGTATGACTTCACTAAATGTCATCATGATTGTTGCTGTAATGATGTTAGTAACCGTGTTTATCACATGTTGATATTTTCAAGAATGCATTTTAAGAATCACATGCTGACTGGGGCTCAAGCAGTTGCTGTTGGAGGTACACACCTAAAATTTACCTCAAATAAGGTTGTTGTGTTTGTTGGTGTGTGCAAGGCTTGTAAGGGAGACAACACCAACCATCAATGTGGTTAAAGAAAATGGGTTTGTCTTGCTTGCATTGCTGTCCCATACATCACATACTGCCACTGGGTTGTATTATATTACTTGCTACAGTTACCAGATGTTGTCAGACCCAAGCCAACCCTTATCATTGACAGCAGTGTAGCAGTTGTTTGTAAATCTTTCAGCAGGGCATTTACCAAACATAACATTGAAGAGGGGTTTAATGTGAAAGGAAGTTATCCCCTAAGTGGATATGTATTTCTTTCTCACTGACATTTGCAATGAGATGGCTTAACCAGACAGTTAACCTTCAGACTCCAAGGGCAGCACATTTATCACTAATGAAGAAGGATCACGAACTGGATTTATGGGGAACACATAATTGACTTGTTACCAGTGGTGGCTTGCCTATAAGGGCTGACCTGCAGCCCTCCCAGAAATTTTGAGAAAAATTAAACTAGGCCTACATATCTGAATAATGTTTTTGTTAGGTGATATGTACTGTCTTTGAAAGAATATGAATGAAATAATTTTAAATATAAGTACTTGCAATAGTCTGTAAGTGCATAAAAGTGATCGGAATGTGCCTTAACCAGACATTATGCATTTGCGTCAGTACACCTAGGCTGAGCAACAGCATCAGTGGCTGGGCTGCAGGCATTACAGCCCAGAGAGTGTTTTACAGTGGACTTTGTGTGTCTTTTTACCTTTCCTAACATTTTCAAACATTGACATTTTGATAACCATTTTTACTTATCTGTTTTTGAAGCCATATTTGCGAACGTTTAGTTTTAGTATTTGCAGTTTGCAGATAAACATGAACAAGAATGCTGTGCAGTATTTTCAGGGTATCAGTTTTTTGCAATAAACATTCACCAACAAGACTGAGATTAAGCAGAGCTTAAATATAAATAACATACAAGATTAAATTACGCTTGATGATTAATCATAAAATCTTAGCTCCATCCCTACCATAAGAAAGTCCCATGAACCGCCACTGCTCATCACTAAAGCTATATGAAGGGAAGCTGGGTGAAGGAAGTGTAGAAAAAGCAGGATCCCAAAGGACATACGAGAACAATGAAAACTGAAAATCAAAGAGTTGACAAGGGTGAAATGAAATATGCAGGGAAGACTCTTGAAAGGAAACCTGTAAGGAAGAGGTGGATTGCTGTTGACAGCTCTGTAGAGGAGCATGAAAAGTTTACATGTGCATTGTTTGGTTATGATAATTATGCAGAAGTGACTGAAATAGAAATGGCAGGTATTATGGAAGAAAGTTTTGCAGTGGACATGTTGCACAAGGAGTTTTTATTTTGGTGAAATTGATAAGAAAGAGGAATATTTCTCATAACAAGTGTGTATGTATCTTTCTGAACAACACAACTATATAGATCTTGTATATTGATTTTTATTTGGTTCTGCTGCATGTTTCGGCTGTATATTTCAGCCAACATCGGGTAGGAATACTGGTTCACAAAAAAGAGCAATAGGGGAGAGACCTCTCTTCACAGTTGGTGGGTATAAGATTATTGTAAAATTTATGGTTATTATTCTGAAAACTGAATAATGAGCGACATTAAAATTAATAGATGGAGTGTGTTGCTACACTTTACAGGGATGTTCAAGTGTTTTGAGGTAAAAAGACACTGTAATGTAAATATAATAAAATAAATGAAACATGTAGTGGAAAAGCTCATGCAGTCTGTATTCATTAATATGGTATCCTGCATAGTATATATACTTGTCTAATTTTTGTGTTTAGCTTAGGATGCTCTTGAATTGGAAACCATTTCTCGTCTTGCTTTTTGAACTCACTTGTTTTCTTGCATATAAGGGCAAAGATCTTCTGGACATGTTGCCATGTATAGAAATCAGTTATGTAATCCATTGTTGCTGGATGGCAAGATGAGTTGAAAACTGTAATATTAATGGTATATAGGGCTATTATACCATTAATATTACAGCTGTCTCATAATACTACAGTTTTCAACTCATCTTGCAGTCTAGCAACACTGGATTACAACTCAGGTTGACCCATTACTTTACCTTCTCCCTTTCAAATGTTCCATAAAAGGTGAAAGTTCACCCTAGAACAGACCATGAATGGCCAGAGAGGGAGTAGAAGTATATCTCTACTCTTTCTTTGACCTTATAACTAGATGGGTTGGGTGGTCAGTGCTACACCCTGGCCACTTTGCCCCCTTGGAAAGAAAGCCAGCACCTATTCTACAGGAGACTGAGTGGGCCCCAGGCCTGGAGGGGTGCCAGACATCTCACTAGGACCAGGATTTAATCTATGGACCATCCAAATGTTGTCAGTAAACGTACAAAAAGAGAAATGTGGGATAAAAAAATATATGTAGTCGCCATGTACATGTGTAACAGTATGCAGCATTTGAAAATTTACCACATGCCGTCCAGTTCACACACAAATGAAGACCAAAAATGACACAACATTCAGTACTGTTCCCTAATTATACAAATATTGTGATTCACTAAAGTGGGGATTATATAACGTTAACCCATGCAGGCTTTCTTTGAGGGACATGCTGTGTGGCCAAAAAATTGTATTTAAATGCCAAAAGAGGGTGTAACTGAATGGAAAAGGTTTAGCCAGTCTTGTGGTGTAATTCTTTTGCTCTGTACCATGTGCATGTGTCAGGTGCATTGTTGCAACATGAGGAGTTAAACCTTCAGTAACATTTGAATTGAATATGAAATCTTGCAATAATTGCTTAAACTGGTATTGGCAGCCACAAGTTTTAATGCTGTTTGTTGGAAGCATAGCCTTGTTAAGAACATATCTAATTACTGCTCTTCAGTATTAGAAGTCCTGGAATTATCAAATTATACAAAATTTTTTCCTACTATGATGTTGAAATTTTGGTTCCATGGCATGTGCTTCAATTTGCTATATCTTATTGCTTGTAAAAATTGTATTGTTACCCTAAAGACATGATAAGCACATATATAGATGGAAATACAAAAAAAATAACATGTGAATGTATATACTGGATTAAACTGGCTCAGGATGGATTAATATCATGGCATTTTATGAACCATAATGAACTTTCGGGTTCTACGTAGACAGGGAAGTTTTTGAACAGCAGATTATGTATTGACTTTCCAGGAAAGATTCTGTACGACTGCATTACTTTAATATTGAGAGTATAACATTGCAGGATGGGATAATTTATCAAAATGGTCCTTTTCATTCAAATTTGAGACATCGTAGTATAGCAGTGACAGTGTGTTGTTCTTAACCACTATAATTTCATTGACCACAGCCTTTTGTGTTAAAAACAGCGTGGTAAAATGTGAAATAATGCAACCCTTAATTAAATGTTGGTTTCTTTAATTGCAGGTTATAGACGTCACCCAGGCGCAGATGTGGTTTTCAGGGAAAGAAATGTGTCGTGGCAAAACTCTGGCTTATTATCTGGGTCGCAATGAGAAAACTAAAGTGATAGTGAAATTGCAGAAGCAGGGACAAGGTCCTCCTGGGAGAGAGCCAGTGATCAGTGAAGAGGAGCGCAAGCAGATGATGCTGCATGCTTACAGGCGTCAGGAAGAGCTCAAGGTACCAGCAGACCTTTATTATTTGTAACTTTGTACGTTCATTTCAGTTGAATCAGTTATACTGGAATTCGATCATTACCTGGTAATTTGTATCTTTTCACCTTTTCAGTAGCCATGTCACACTCAAAGGCACTAGGCTTAGCATTAGCTTAGCATGGTGGCTGAAATGTGTGCACAAGCATTTCAGTCTGCCTAATGCCATTAACCCCCTGTACCCTCAGTAACTGAGAAGTGTGGTGCTGCCACTTACTTGAAATACTATGGGCACCTGCACACAGATCACCCATCTGATTATTTATTAATGTAATTGTTGGTTGGTAACCCTTTGTAAATTCACTTATGCCACTGTACAAATCTGTAATATTTGTTTTCTCCCTGTTTGTTTAAGTTTATTCATTTTTGGTTCAGATCCTGCAACTATTTCAGTTGAGCTGGCTTCTTGATTCAAGTGGGAGGTAGAGCGGCATGTTATGTAATGCTTATCAAATGTATTTGGAACATGGAAAAAGTGCATTAATGGTATTGGGAGTATATTACTGTACCTGAATGTAAAAGGGTGATGTAACTGACTGTAGTCATTCTTAAGGCATATCACTGTTATCAGCTTCAAATAGTGAAATGTAAAGGTAAAGGTAAAGTTCAACCTAGAATGGGCCATGAAGGCCCAGAGGGGGAGTAGAGGTATAGCTGTATTCTTTCTTTAACCTCAGCGCTAGATGGGGTGGTTGGTCAGCTCTGTGCCCTGGCTGCTTTATGCCCAGGAAAGAGACCCAACATTCATCATAATGGGTAAAGGGCCTGTTAGTTGATATCCAGTTAATGGGACTCTCTGGATCACCCTGTACAGTATATGACAGCTTTTACTGTACATGTTCATATCTCCTAAACAGAACACTGGACAAAATCACAACATAAGGATAGGTAATAAATCCCTTGAAAGTGTGTCGAATTCAGTATTTGGAATGACACCAACAAATCAAAATTATGTTCATGAAGAAGTTAAGAGCAGATTGTATTAAGGAATGCACACTGTCATTTGGTCCAGAATCTTCTGTTGTCCAGTTTGCTATCCAAAAGTATAAATGTTAAAATATATATAAAACCATATTTTTGCATGTTGTTTTGTATGGGCATGATGCCTGAAGGAGGAATGGAGGCTGAAGGTTTTGGAAAATAGGGTGCTGAGGGAGATATTTGAGCCTGACATAACAAGGGATTGGAAGAAACTGCAATATGATGAGGTTCATGATGCATTTTGCTCACCATACGTTCTTCAGGTGATAAATTTAAGGAGGATGAGATGGGTGGGGCATTCAACATACAGAGAGGAGAGAAGAGGTGTGTACCGAGTGGGGATATCTGAAGGAAAGAAGCTATTTGGAAGACCTAGGCGTAGATGGGAGGATGATATTGAAGTGGATTTTAAAGAAAGAGAATGGAAGGGCGTGGACTGAATTAATGTGGTTGAGGACAGGGACAAGTGGCAGGCTGTTTTGAAAATGGTAATGAAAGTGTGGGTTCCATAAAATGTGGGGAATTTCTTGACCGTCTGGTAGCTTTTCAAGGAAAATTGTGCTTCATGGAGTTAGTTAGTTCGTGAAGTGATAGTGGAACCTGCCAAGAATTTAAAATAATAAACGAAGCTTCACCTCCCAAAATTAAGCATCCAAGTAATGAATCTCTACTGATGCCAAGTGTAGAAGATTGCTATCTTCTGGCTGCTGACATAGCTATTTGTCCTGAAAAATGCTACGTGTATATCAAAACGTTATGAATGTGATAAGCAGATGGCGGATATTTATATGTTATTCCGTGAAAAGTTGAGCAGACTTGTATGAAGCAAGTATATATTTTACCTGGAATAGCTTTATAATACCTATATAGAGAATCTGTTTATTTGTGTGAATGATGTTTGATGGTCATATTTTACACTAAAACAAGTTGTTTGTATGAGTTTAGTATGTTTAACCCTTTAAACGCCGAGTAAAATCCCATCTGCCATCTGCTGGCATTATTAGGAGCTCACCTTATTCTCCACATTAGCAGGATAAGGGTTAAAATGCGCTGTGTAATTTAATCACACTTCTCAGAACGTGTGGTGTTGGTGTTCCTTATGGATGATGATGTTAACCTGGTAGAAATGCAAGACTGACAATACATGCAACAGGAAGGAAGTCTTTATGAGTTCCGCTTGAAATTTCTTGCGCTTTTCATGTTAATGCCTGCACTTTTATGGTAGATAAGTGGTGTAGTATGATGTAATTAAATTCCGTGTGTGCTGAGCAATTTTTATTGGAATTCAAGCGTAAGTTGCGAATGCTCCGTGTGCCATTCTTAGAACTAGCTGAGGGTTATTTTCTGTTTACCTTCAGCTTTAATTTAACTCATACATTTGACGTGTTTCGGGTTTCTGGCGATCCTGTTTGAGGTCTTTTGTTGTGTCTTCAGGAGAACGCCAAGGTTTTATCATTTAATAGCTCACCACAGCCTTTCTACAAGTCTCTACAAAATCAACATTCGTGACCATGTCAGTCTCATTGGATACTGTATGGCAGTGACATTTTAAACGATGCTGAATTTGTATCCGACAAAGAGAACCTGGTTTATGAGAGAAAGTTTTATTTCTGAGTGAGAGCAACGTAGAATAGTCGTTTTCGTTTTTGTCTTGCTCTATATTTTATATTGTGGGACGGCCGACTTTCCAATCCAGGCACGGTAATGCTGCTCTACATGAGACGAATCGTAAAGGACGCCTGGCGTCCACTTGGCGCCTTTTACGGCTCCCACGCCGAGATTTCTTTCCAAAACAGCAGACGGAACACAGCCAAATCCGACGCCTCATCACTTTCCAGATCCATAGAAACAGATTGTGTAGGCAGAGTTTGGTGTCTTCGTAACATTTGTTGTACAGTTGGACACCTTTCAGCCTAATAGAGTTTATAGGAACTGTTTGAGGAAGACGAGGTTCGAAGAATGGGGTAAAATCACGTTCTTCCTCCCCATCCCCACCCCATCTGGCTGGTGGAAGGTTTCTTGTTTGTTTTGGAAGGAAGCTAGTTTACACCAAGCGTGAGAGGCCCAATGCGATGTGATTGTTGGCCATATATATGTGTTACGAAAGGAATCGCCTTAGACACGTTGCGCTTCTTTCACACGTCCCGATTTTCGACCAGCCGGCGGTTTCTGCTCCCGCCGGACAAAGTAGTAACACACAGCGAAGCATACGACACTTGGCACAACCCTGTTTGGAGACCGACCGACAACTGGTTAGCAACCGGTACTTTTCGCTACCGCACTGTGCTTGGTCGCTGGACGGCAGCTGGGTCACAGTGGTGCAGGTGCTGCTTACAGACGGACACGGACACGGGCACACAATATGGGTTTTAGCTGGCTGAATCCGAGGGGTCACCTTCCACTGCAGCTGCAGTAAAGACTCAAAGGGTGAACTCATTCTGAGGTTGACCGTGAGTCCTATGATTTTGAGCTGGATATAGAATTACTAATATCTCTGGGGGCAGCCAGGCCTGTGTTGTGGGACACAGCGGACGATATCGATAAAGACAAGTGAAACAGAGAGGTGTGTGTTGGTGTTAACAGAGACGTCGAAGCACTAGGAGATGTTTGCGACGACGGTACAAAAACAACATGGCAGTAATCGAATTTGGGTCCCCTGCAGGTCACCGCGCGTGCGCGAACACGTTGTCAGCGTACTTAGTCGTTCGACCGGCCAGTGAGAATCGGAGGTGTTGAAGTTGCGAGTTGTGCTCTCGCCCGTCAGGGACGAAAACGGGGACGTGTGGAAGAATCTTAGAATAATTTGTTATGCTCACATTATTAGACTTTGTGTGTTTCGATGCAATATTTCATATAGAAATTAATTTTATTCGGAGTGATGTAGCAGTAACTTAATCCAAATTTGAAATGGGCTACATTTTAAGCGTCGAAACTGTTGCTTACCAGAACTTACTTGCATTTTTTGCTAATAGCTTTTCACGATCGTTCACCCTACCGAAGAAATGTGTCGATCAAAATGCTTAGGGCATTAAAACACTTGTCGAACTAATGGATATGTAGCGGAATATTTTTTAAATTCTTCTGAGGTTCCCAAGCAAAGATACGACAATGATCTCCGATTTGTGTTGAAAATGCCATTTTCAGTTGCACTGGTACTGTGTTCCATGTTTTATGCCCAAAATCATTAAAGAATGCACCAGCAATTAGGCAGGACACATCATTCGAACATTTACACGTCGAAATCCAACTGTTGAAGTTAAGAGTCGTCGTTTATTGTCTGAATGTTCGGATATGATATCTTGCCTCATAGCTCTACACTGACATGCGATAGGCCTGTGGTATGCTGTAATCGCTTGTGTTTGCTCATATATGACGTGAAAAATACATTGCCTTATTTTCGTAAACGGGCTTCATTTTAGCATGCTCGATTTGTTTTTAAAACTGATGTTGGTCTAATACGTAGGCATTACCTTCTAAGTGCTTTTTTTTCTCAAGCCTGCTGTAGAGTGCCTGGACGCAGGAAAACAATAGTTTCACACGCGCACTTACATGTACATAAACGGTCAGTGGAAAGTAAAAGTAACGCCATCATCTACACTGTGAGGGAATAATGGGGGAGTGGGAGGTGTAGCTCCTTTCTTACCCTCTGCACTGGGTACAGAAATAAACACTAGGCTACTTCGCAAAGGTTACAGTTTTTGAGGTTTCGATGTTGGTTCTTTTATCTGAAGAGACGTCGAAAATACACCATACAAAAACCATATTTTTATGTGAATAAACGTCCCAGATGCCATACAATATACAAAACCACATTTTTAGTAAAGATACATCTGAAATAAATAACAGTATATAAACACCGTGTTTTTATGTGCAGAGACGGCTCAAATACAATACATTAGGTACAGACACATATTTATATGAAGGGATGTTTCAAATACAATACAACATTTAAAACCAAACTGTATGTTCCAAATACAATACAATGTATAAAACCAAACTATGTTCCAAATACAATACAACATAAAACCAAACTGTATGTTTCAATGCAATACAACATATAAAACCAAACCGTATATTCCAAAAACAATACAACATATAACACCAAACTGTATGTTCCAAATACAATACAAGTACAACATATAAAACCAAATTGTATTTTCCAAATACAATACAACATATAAAACCACACTGTATATTCCAAATACTATACGATATATAAAACCAAACTCTATATTCCAAAAACAATACAACATATAACACCAAACTGTATGTTCCAAATACAATACAAGTACAACATATAAAACCAAACTGTATGTTCCAAATACAATACAACATATAAAACCACACTGTATATTCCAAATACTATACGATATATAAAACCAAACTCTATGTACCAAATACAATACAACATATAACACCAAACTGTATATTCCAAATACAGTACAACATATAAAACCAAACCTATGTTCCAACGACATATAAAAAACTATAATTTTATGTGAAAACACGTCCATAATTTAATAAAGTGCATCAGAACATATATTAATGTGAATATACATTCCACATGCAATACAGTGTAAGAACTACACCTTCATTTAAAAAATGCCCCCAATACGGTACAGTTTGTAAAAATCATACTTTTATATGAAGGGGTTTCCCATATGCAGTGCAACATATAAAAGCCACATTTCTATACCAAGGAACGTTCCAAGTACAGTACAACATATAACTCCACATTTTTATGTGAGCCGACATCCTGAGTTTAATATAGCATAAAAAACCAGAGGTGCACAAATCCCGCGAGCCAGATGTCCCGGGCGACTAAATTTTGCACGGTGGCGCCTAACATTTGTGGGTTCATAGCGTAGAACGTGCTGCATGTCACCGTTCTGGTGCCTAGAATGTTGAAGTTGTACCTGCTTTGTTGGAAACTTTGTACTGTTCCCTGTTTTTCATATTCTTCTTATGACCGATAATAGGTTCAGTCACCTCTTTCAACGTTAATAGTTTATGCAGTTTATAGAACGCTGTTGAAGTGCGAACATGTAGATATTCACGGTTAACCGTATCGTCGATTGAAAGTGACAAGTGTGGTTATTGTAGGAACCAGTGATTTCGATCTTCTAGGATGTGCCTGTATGGAGTCTGGTAGATAGGTACTGACGTTTCGGAAGTGTCTGGTTTCTAAATGTTTAGAACAGACGATTTTACATGCCTACGGCGTCACATTCCAGGGGACTGTAAGGCGGTTATTTCAGCGGTGGTTCCTTTATACATTGTATATTGACGTTTATAAATTACGCAATTTATGTAGCGCAGTATAAGAGAAAGTTGAAGCAGATGGCCCGTGAGATGAAGCGAGAGTGTATTGTAGGTTAGGTTCTGTATTTTCCACTAGTAAGCCTGTACCTTGTGTGCCTGTGTGCTCGCGCTATTTTGAACATGTAGTGTCCAGTGCTTATCATTGTGCATAGTGTACATAATATGCGGGCAGCAGTTCGTGCTGTTAGTGGCTCGTACGTACGTAACCACGAACATGGATGGGTCGATACCAGAGACGCAGCCCATGCAAGTTGTGTTCAGCTTCCATCCAGTTCAATCCGGTTATTGCTGAACAAGAAACTTTAACCTCCTTGCATAAAGTCGATTGCAGGAGACGTATTGCGGGTTATGAAATTTGCATATTTGAAAACAAATGACTGGTCAGATGGAGCTGAACGCGGTCTGTTTGCTACTGTCGTGGTGCGGCTTTAGTCGTCAGTTGTTTGCTTCAGCATGTTTTGGGTCACGTTTCCTTTCATGAGGAAAACAGTAGGTTATGCGAGATGACCTCACTGTGTGGGCCTGCTGAACTTTTGAAATATTTTGTCGATTTTAAGGAAACGGCCGCCCCCCCCCAGATCCTACTCTTTAATTGCCGACAGTTAGTAGTAATAACATTGCGGACATGACGGTTGGTTGGGTGGGTGCGAGATAGCGTTATTTAATTTAGGGTCCTGGTATGTTATACGGTAAGAGATGCAGTGTTTGATAGATATGGAACTTCGGAAGGACGTCTGGGATGTGCGAACATTTTTTTCTTTCGGTTTACTGGCGACACACACCGAGCTGAGGGTGGTTAATTATACCGCGTGTGCACATAATAAATGTACCTACATATTTTGCGTCAGTTTCGCACACAAATGTAGTTTTACTGTGATAAGGTGTCATTGCCTGTTAAAACTGCGTTTTGGCATTCAGAAATTCTTGGTTATCTTGTCGTCCTCGAGAAAATGTTATGTAATATACAGACGTGTCTGTAGTGAAAAGTGCCTTCTGGGTTTGGCTCGTATGAATGGGTCTTGTGCTCACATATCTGTCATTTATCTTGGCGTACTTGTCACTCTACAGGCCTACTCTAAGGCCTGTAGTAGTCGCGGTACGCTAACGGCTCGTTGGATTTGGGCGAACGCTGAATCGAGAGTTGCACTAAGAATTAGTTACAGTGTATGAATCTGGGCTACAATGATTGGTTAGAACTGGCACTGTTTTTATTGTGTAAGTCCTACGTTAACTTCTCATCTTATCTCGTGGAGGCCGATAGCGTTGTGGCTTACGTGTAGTGTAATGATGGCTGCATATTGGTGAAGAATAACGTGATTGTAACGGAAAGTCAATTTGTATGACAAATGACCTTTCTCGTTATTACTTTGACAGCCATAAATATGGCATAGATACCCCAAATTTCAACGCGGGAAGATGTAGTGAGAAACCGGTGTAACAGTAGTATAACAGGTAGAGAGTCAAATATTAATGAACAAGACAACCAGTGTACGTATAGCGTAACATTGAGGCCCAGTCATTCAACCATTGTTGCAATGGAAAAGCAATACGTTTTACATATTCTGAGTGTGTGTCTGTAGCCTTAGGTATCCAGCACGCAATGCTCATGCGCCATATTGTCATCTGTGGCCTGCCGTGTTGTACAGTATTTTTCCACTTATCTCATAAACGACACGATTTTCGAAGAAAGTTATTGAACACAAAATGTGCGTTTTGATTTTCTCTACAGCTTTTGTCTGAAACAGTTCTCCATCTAACAAGAATTTGGCGAGATATGATCAAAAATGTATATTGGTCCTCAAGTAAAGTACGCGTTATTCTTGTAAAATCTTAGTGAAAGTTGAATTTTCTCCACAGAATTTCGAAAAATACTCAAAGTTCGTTACAATTCGTCCATTGGGATCTCAGTTGTTCCATGCGGACAGACGGACAGGCATGACGAAGCAATAATCGTTTCAATTTTTCGAACGCGCCTGAAAACAAATTTCGTGCATTTGGTCTTTTTTTGCCAAGTCGTCTTTAAGAAGTTGTGTCGAAACTTGTAGGCATCTATATGTACGTTGTCCGATCTCGCTGAGCACTCTGGTGCGTTTCACAACTTTGATTCCTTCATCACTTTGTTTTTACAGCGAATTATCAGAGATGCTGGTAATATCGTGGCGGTTCGGAGCTCAACCGACATACCAAGGATACACGTAACGGTTTTTGTGTTAACCGTGCCAATTGCCGTTCTTAATTTGAACACTGGCTGCAATCGTTTTCTTCCTCTTGACTGCCTCACATTTCGTGTCCCCTCATCTTACTGGACGCCGCATATAAAATCTGCACTGAATACGGCATCGTTAAATGGCCCACAGTGTTACCGTCTGAAGTGCCTGCCTCTTGCTATCAAATTAGATCAATTTCCTGTCGCCGCCCATACAGACGCACTGTGTATCCACGCGCCAAACAGACTTATAGTCTGGTCCTTTTCCTTCGAATGTAGGTCACGACGTTCGTAGTTGTGTTACGAGGCGAGTCGTGACGTCGCCACGGTAAACAGCCCTTTGCCATGCGACAGTTTGGGTTCTTACAGCAGCCCTGATGGGGATTTCAGTCGGAGATACGACTGTGGGGGTGTAGATGGCTTTATGGGTACCAACGCTTGCTTCGTCTGGTGGTATAAACTGCCCTGAAGATGTGGCGAGCGAGCTACTTCGAAAAGGAACCTGTATACGAATACAGGCTCCGTCATATCCCAGAATCTTCAACTCTTTCGCAGCAAAGTGCGAAGGTTCAGTACCAAGTCCGTTATCCTGAGGGCGCTTTGTTGTTTCCTTTTTTGTCAGGTGCCTTCGCAAAGCAATTGGACAGCAAGCAAGAAATATCGACCGCTCGAAAGAAAGAAGATCGTTGTTAATTGTAGATCTGTTGCTAATATACCGAGGTATCTTATAGTGTGTACTGTGTATTTCGTGGTTAGGCGCAACTACACTGCTCTAATCTGCACCGCGTCGCACCTAGAGGAACACAGGCCTTAGGAACTAATTTAACATTATAAATATCTGCAGACAGCATTTAGTTGGACAACAATGGTGCTCCGGTGTGAGTAATATTTATTTGGCATAGCGTAACGTTTCTGTCTCTGGATCAATGCTTCGTTTATAGCGACTCGCAAGAACAGGACTGTCACGGTGAAACAGCGCTTTTGTTTGCACTTATGCATACACTAGCGTTAACCCTTTAAAGCCCGAATTAAATCCCATCTGCTATTTGCTGGCATTATTAGGAGCTCACCATTTTCTCCACGTTAGCAGGATAAGGGTTAAATTATTAACCTTTAGGCTACTAATGTCATA
>Ga0268261_10001517_pt1 | contig 16061 bp, 22 predicted proteins | sample TergutNc150P1_FD_190353 | JGI IMG/M metagenome (GOLD analysis project Ga0268261, IMG submission 190353) | Nasutitermes corniger P1 segment gut microbial community from laboratory colony in Florida, USA - Nc150 P1 (SPAdes) (version 2) | ecosystem: Host-associated > Arthropoda: Insects >... | reverse complement strand
GGTAGAGGTCTCTGCGACGAGCTGATCACTCGTCCAGAGGAGTCCTACCGACTGTGCTGCGTCGTTGTGTGTGATCTAGAAACATCAAGAATGGGTGCTCCATATACATACGACATTAGTCGCCTAAAGGTTAATGATTTAACCCTTATCCTGCTAACGTGGAGAAAATGGTGAGCTCCTAATAATGCCAGCAAATAGCAGATGGGATATAATTCGAGCTTTTAAGGGTTAATTCCCTTGTGACTTTCCAGAAAAGTCCTAAAAAGGAGAGACAGGATAGCTATCCCTGGAAATGATGCTAATGAAGACGCTCCAATCGGTTACTCCGTTAATAAATACGCTTTGGTAAACATGGGTGTGATCCACCAATGAGAGATCTTCTTTTATAAACTAAGGGGGTTGGTCCATATTTGAAGACCACGCGGAAATGACGTTAAACGTTTAATAAATACCCTTGGCCGAAAGGAAGTTTTGACTCCTTTGATTGTACTTTGACGGCGAGCGAGTTATTCCAAGAGGGGATCCTGCCCGACCTGTACTGGTGCCGAAGGCGAGAGGACTCAGACCATGGTTGTGAAGATGTCGATAGTAACTGTTTTGTATTGTAAGTAAAGAATTGTAACCTTTCAGCCACAGCTATATAAGTAAATGCTTCGCCAATCATAACAAACTTTCCAATTTCTTTATGGAAAAAGGGTAGGGAGTGAACTTGGTATAATTCAAAATACCTATCGGCAGCCTTAAGAGGTATATCTACAAATAGTCTAATACTCTTGGAGGTAGCAACAGCATGTACCGTAGCAATAGTTTAATACACATACATATCTTCAATAGTTAACCCAGTCAGCATAGACAGTCCCGCGTGCAGCTGCAGACTAACTTGCTGTAAAATCTCGGATAAATTATATGGGTTGATAAGCACACTACTTAATTTTCCATTACTTGTAACGTCTAGCGACTCTTGCATCTGCGTTATACTAAATCTCAAATCTAATATGGCCATTTCTATTTCCCGAATCGCGGCACTATATTTCACCTGCTTACTAATAGCTTCTTGGGTATCTAACAAATCTGCTTCTACGCGATTCACTTTCAAAGAAACATTCCTTATGGAATCACGCAACGCCCTGGTTAACTCAACTGTATTCTTCACAGTCTGCTTGGTCACTTCATCTAGTGTACGTATGTACGTCAGTTGCTGTTCAGCTGCATGTATCATCTTCGTCTTGAACTCATGTAAGTCATCACAAACTTTGGTCAATCGCTTAACATCCTTCGCGTCGGCCGTTCCAAATAAATATTTCAATCCGTACCCGAGAATATTAATTAACCCTCTCTTGTCGCGAGCCACAGCGACACTTGGGTTTCGTACCAATGTTTCCTTAAATAATAATTTTTGAAAGCTCATTAAATCTAGTTCCAGTTTTCCAACCATCCTGTCTAGACGGTCTATTTCTCCCCAGTATATGTCAAATGAAAATATCTTCGGGTTCTTGTGCACCTGTATTTTCTGTCGGACAGTATACAAGACTGACTTCATATTTTCTATAAGTATATCATAGTCATCTAAAGCAATATTCACCACAATAGTCCATTTATCTCCGGACAGTAGAATGTCGGTATCTTTCACGAACACCAACCCCTTGTCAAAGTTCTTTGGCTCGGGTACCATGGCTGCAGCAAGTACACCACATATCATGCAACCTATAATATAAGTACATCAATTACTATTCCTGCACGTTACTTCGTGTAGACTCTACTCTGCTCCTTAAATTGTACGAGTGGCTCATGGCAGGTTTATTTTTACCAGGTGACGTTTTACTGTGCGTATTTACTATTATATTTTCATTCTCTTGCAAACTTACTGCTTCGGCTTGCTCGTTATCTACTTCCGTTTCCTGTTCTGACCTACCCACTAGTCTAGAACGTAATTTATATGCAACGTTATCAGCTGTAGTAATACTCTGTAACTTTCTTTGTAAGTACGATGACCCGGGAACCCATTCAGGATCATCTACACTTTCTTCTTCTATTGTATTTAAATCTTCTTCTTCTTGCACCTAAACTAGTGCAGCAGGGGGAGGAATCGCTTTCTCTAGTGCCCCCTTCTTTATGCGATCCTCGCGTTTGTCACAACTAGCTTCTTTTGGTTGCGTTGACTTGACAGTCTTCCTCTTTAGTTTTTCCTCAGGCAATACCGTGTTTTCTGATTCTCGTTTATGAGCCCTTTTTAGCCTCTTTACATGTAAAATGGTAGAAGTACCATCTCCTAATCGCATCTTGTAAATCAAGGGAGAAATCTTCTGCTCGACCTCAAATGGTCCATCATATTGATAAGAAAATTTCTTTGCTTTTCCCCGTCTGTGTACAGGATTATGCACGTATACATAATCTCCTTTCTTGAACTGCTCCACCTTTGTATAGCGGTCATAATAGCGCTTAGCCGTATCATGGCTCATTTTGGATTGTTGACCGGCTGTCCGATTGGCCTCGCCTAATCATTCGGCCAATTCCCTCACATGTCGCTTATGTTCATCCTCTTTAGTGTCCACATTACCACCACTTGGCTTCCAATCATCTTCGATTGGGAGTCGCATCTCTCTACCATACACTAAATAGTATGGGAAGTACTTAGTGGTACTATGAGGCATGGCTCGATATGCCATGACAGCATAGGGCACATACTCATCCCAATTTTTAGCATCCTTCCTCACAAAATGAGACAATATATCTATCAATATTTTGTGCATCCGCTCGCAAACACCATTTGCTTGAGGATTGTAACTACTAGTTTGTAATTTCTGTATCTTAAGTAACTTACACGTCTCTTTAATCAAGGCAGAGGTAAAAGCTGCACCTCTATCAGTTAAAAGTTTTTTGGGTACTCCAAATTGTGTAATTATCCTAGTTATAAATTTTCTTGCAATGGTCTCAGTGTCCTGCCTTACTATAGGAATTGCTTCACAAAACCGGGTAAAATGATCAATAAAAGTAAGTAAATACTTATTCTCCTTCTCAGTAGCAGGCAAAGGTTCGACTACGTCTAAAGAGACGATATCCAAAAAATCGTGAGCCTCTAGGACATCTCCTAAGCGTGCAGTAACCCTATGTCCTGTTTTCCTTCTGGCACAGGCTTCACATTTTCCAATAAATTCGGAAAAATCACTCCGGAGGGTTTTCCACCAATATTTCCGACTAATAAAGTCTACAGTTCTACTCATGCCTTAATGCGCGGTGAACGGAAGCTCGTGATAACACACCAGCATTGTTGGAAGGAGTGCTGCGGGAATAACAATACGGGGCTGTGTCTTTGGCGCCTGAGAATACAATATTCCATCTTCGTCAGACCAAAAATCCTCATATTGCCTATACTTTTCACACAATTCATCTGCCTCTTGCTTATTCCGAATATTCTCTTTTGAAAGAAACAATTCTTCTTTTATCACATTTACATTTCTAGATAGAGCATCGGCATGCCGCATCTGGGTGCCTGGGCGATGCTCTACTACAAAATCATACTCTGATAGCTTTATAGCCCACCGAGTGAGTCTTGAGCTAGGGTCTTGTAAATTTAGTAACCACTTTAAGGCCCTATGGTCAGTGTGTACAGTAAACCTGCGGAGGTACAAATAACACCGAAATTGCTTAGTTGAAAATATAAATGCCAATAACTCCAGTTCGGTAACACTGTACTTAGACTCAGCAGAGTTCAATTGTTTACTACAGTATGCAATAGGCCTTTCTTCGCCATTACGCAGTTGTGACAACACTGCTTCTATAGCTTTAGTAGAGGCGTCACATGTAACAATAAAGGGCTGTGAAAAGTCTGGGTAAATTAATAAAGGTTCTGTACTCAAAATCCTTTTAAGCTCGTCAAAAGCTTGCTGACACTCGTGTGTCCACACAAAAGGCGTATCCTTTTTAGTCAAAGTTGTTAACGGTTTTGCTAACCCAGCAAAATTTGGAACATGTTGCCTGTAATATCCGGCTAAGCCAACAAAGGCTCTGATATCCCTTACTGTTTTCGGCACAGGATACTCCTCAATGGCTCTAACCTTCTTAGGGTCAGGCCGAATACCAAGGGATGTACAAATATGCCCTAGGTATTCAACAGTATCTGTTGCAACAACGCATTTTTCTGGTTGAATTTTAAAGTTTGCCTTTTCTAACCGTTCAAAAATAGTTTGTAGTTTCTGGGCATGTTCTTCCATTGTAGCGGAAAAGCATATAATGTCGTCTAGGTAAACTAGACAGTCTATCCCCTTTAATCCCATTAAAACTACATCAATGCATCTTTGATACGTAGCTGGGACGTTATTTGGTCCAAACGGCATCTTAATAAACTGAAAATAACCCCTATGACAAGAAAACGCAGTTTTATCCATATGGTCAGGTTTTATGGCTATTTGATAATATCCTGACGCCATATCTAACACAGAAAAAAATCTTGCTCTGTCCTAAAGAATCCAGCGTGTCCACAATATTCGGAATCGGATACGCATCCGGTTTAGTTACAGCATTTAAAGCTCTGTAATCAATACAAAATCTGTATTTAACACTCTTGTCTCGCGACTTCTTTTGCACCAAGACAATACTACTACTCCATGGTGACATACTCGGTTCTATAATTTCCTTTTGTATCATATCATCAATGTGTTTATCCACAACTGATCTCAACGCATGAAGAATCCGATAGGGATTCCGTTTTATGGGCTTCGCATCCCCTGTCTCTATACTATGTTCTACCTGGCTCGTACATCCCAACTGGGTGCTCCCTAAGCCGTAAAATAAATGTTTATATTTCCGCAAAACGGGTTCTGCGATCCTGCGTTCCGCGTTCCCCAAATGTGCTAGCTTCTCCTGTAAATATCCTTCAAACTTTTGTACTCCCACTGTCGTTTCCCTTGACACATGGTTTATCTCAAAACCTCTTTGTACTACATCTCCGTTGCCTATAGGTGAGGCTTCCCCAATATATATTTGCTTCTGCAACCTAACTTCTTCAAGTGACAGATTTACCATCTGGATTGGCACATATCCTAAAATCTGGGTTCCTTTTTGAACTTGTTTATCTTTATTTACAACATTATCTTTTCGACTTTTCTCAGTAGACTGCCCTTTATCATCTTGAGCCGTTTTATATATTTTGTGTCAACCTGAATACCGAATTGGTTCTCAACGGGACGAGAACCTCCTTCCGCCTGTAGGTCATTCCTGTGACTAGTGGCTGCAACTAGCAGGCCACCCTCTGGCACTCGTGGCAGGCATTTACCCGAACTGTTTTTACCATTGCTGCTGGTGACGTCAGCAGCAACGTCAACACTATCGTCGCTACCGGCGACAAATTTATCTTGGGGAGAAAACACAGATTCCACCAATGAAGACTTCCTTAAATTGACCACAAACGGGGGTGAACCGCTGACATTCGAAGAGCTCAAATTACCCTGAAGCGTAGCTACTACCCGCGCCATATACACCCCTGGTAGGTCATCCGGGTCTACCAGTATTTCCTGATTCCGAGGGACTTTAACCACCATCGAGTCATCACGTCTAACGACACGACACCGGGCTATTCTTGCGGAAAGTGGGGGTACTGTCACAGTCTCCGCGAGCTCTACGGTACCTTCCCAATCCCCCACAAACCCAACCCCTCCTCTTCCTGATCAGGGCTCAGCGATCCCGTCTGTTCAGCGTTGATCAGGCGACGAACGTCTGAAATCTCCGACTCCCGACCCCTCAAAGGAAAAGAGTAGCGGTCTATGCAGAGTGACTGGGCGGTTAGGCAGATTTCAGCCCCCACCTGCTGCAAGAAATCCATACCAAGTATGCCAGAGCTACAGCGTCTCAAAGGGCTTACTACAAACGTATGCGTAAACGACATACGATAATTTTTATTCCTTAAAACATATTCCCCTTTTTGTTCGCCTAGTACTTCTGTGTGCCTGTTACACCCCTAGCCTGTACGTCACATGGTTGCACATACGCCTTACTTATCCCGGGCTGAATAAGCGAGACCATGGCGCCGGTATCTACCATAAACTCGCACTCCTCTCCCTCTATTTCTAGTGTCAGTACGGGCTCTGTCACAAGACCCTTAGCAACCGACAGCGCTGTGCAACCGCCTTTCATTTCGGGTAGGACGGCGGGGTCGCTTTCGTCCTCCCTATCCCGTTTAAATTTCCCTTTTGCCCTCGAGGACAATTACTACGAATGTGTCCCATCAGCCCGCAATTGTAACACTGAATGTCATGTGGTCTACGTGGCGCGTACCGATCGTCATCGGCCTTCGGCCCTGACTTCGAGCCCCCCTGCGGTCCGCACGTCCTCGGATTGCGCAGGAGTCCGATGGTCAGTCCGGTAAGAGTAGGCCCCGTCTACTCTCCTCGAGTTTTGTGTCTGTCCCGCCCTAAATGGGGACCCGGCACCTCGAGCTCCGCTCCATTGGATTTTTCCCCGGGGTTTCTTATATCTATCATCCCTTGTATTTCCATGGGTGCCTCCTACCGTGAATACTTTCGCAATTGTACCCCGGTCCTCTCGTGCTGAATTTCGTTCCTCCTTTTCAGCATTAGTCGCTACTATGGCCATATTTAACGCTTTGTCTACGGTTTCTGGCATTTGCAGCCTAACCTGTTTTCCTGGGGCCCCAATCAGCCCATTTATAAATGCGGCTAATAGCCTTCTATCCGCTTCCTGATTAATAACCGCCTGTTCTACAGGGTTCGCACTACTACGGACCGTCCGTTGACACAATTTCCGGAGACGATCCAAAAAAAAGCTTCGGGGCTTTCATTTCTCTCCTGGGAAGCGTTTTGTACCCTAGCATAGTGGTACTGATCAGTGTGCTTATCTTGAAACCTATTCACAAATGCGGTTCGAAAATCCGCGAAAGTCACATCGTCCGCTCTTAGCTGTGGTTGAGCCGAATAAAATACTCGAGCAGGACCCCTTAATTTCAATTTAGCTAAGTGAACTTAGCCGTCCCATTTCGGCTGCCTCATTTATAGACTCAAAAAATCAATAACAGATATGCTGTTGCTGTCTCCTCGCCACGGCTCCACCAAGTTAGCCACCCACATATCCTTAGTGGTTGTAGCCATTGTCACTTAGTGTATCTTTTTCTTATATTTCAGTCGCACCTTAACTATTCAGGCTGAATGCTCAGCATGCAGGCGAAAATGTACCTGCTTCCACGAAGTGGTTTCCGTCCCTTCGGAAGAAAATATTCTCCGTTTATTATACCCTGCAACCCTTCTGGTTCCTCAAACCTGCCACTGCAGCGTCCCCAATAGCCGACTGATAGTTCACAACCTTACGATGGGGGACCCTATAGTAGAGGTCCAAATAAATCGTCCCGAATAAGGTACGTATACACCCCCTAATTCTCTTTTAACGTTCTCCCAACGCAATATGCGCTGCCTCAAAAAGCATCATACAACCTTCTGTCAAAAATATAGAAGTCCTATAATGTTTCCCAATTTCCAAGGAAAATGCAAATTTACAGCGACAATAATACCTAATTCCCGCAAAAGTAGTATAAAAACAGACTTCTTCAATGGTTTCCCTCTCGAGTCCAGTATCTGTACCATATACACATTTACAAGCTCCAGTTAAACCTCTACGCCTTATCTGACGTATGATCGCATACCATACAGCTGATTGTACGGTATGTTGGGCAATACAGTTTTGAAAAGAAACCGTACAGACGCCAGGATTCCAAGACAAATGAATAGTCAATCCTGTATGTACATGTACGTTCAACCCAAGTCCTTGACCAGTAACTGAACGACTAATAAGTTTCTGTACTAGTGAAGTGTGGGTCTTCATCCCTGGTTCTCTACTTGATGAATCATTAAGTGTACTAAAGCAAAAATTCTCCAATATATAACAAACATCATTGTAAGTACACAAATTATAAAAAACAACAAAAACACAAATGTAGCAAGTATCACTACCATAATTACATTAGCCCACTATTCTAGCGGTTTCTTTGTATCTCTCCCATATTCACATATGAAACTCTCATATCTGCTATCTGTCGCTGTGTACACCCAGTCAAAGGCACATAATCAGTGCGTTCTATCTCAATTAAATCAAACTCACCATGTGGAGGAATACATCGTTTTATAAGTCGAGTTTCGACTTCAGATACTATTGTGAGCCCTTCAGAATGCTCAAACTTAAAAAGGTTGCAATTGGGAACCTTATATCTTTTAGGCTTCCCTGCAAAAGCAATCTCCAAACGAGATTCAACAACTAAGTTACAAAATTTTTGATTATGGGACTCAATATAACTGATATCAATAACAGTATGTTCCTTAAAAAACCCGTCTACTATCTCGCGTGCGTAGCGCATAGACCCTTCTAATGCTGTTGGGTGCGACACATGTAAAACATGAATTAATTAAATTGTAAATTCCTTAACAGTGGAATTTCTCCCCAGGCAACAAAGTGCCATTTATCCTACTGGGAGCACTATGGAATGATGCACCAGTATCCCTAGGAGGAGGGGTTCACATTTCCTTAATAAACAATCACGATGCTGCCACCAATTTGTTATGGACCAGGAGGGAGGATCCCTAATTGTAATCAGGAAGGGGCTTCAAGTCAAAGAAAAATATCAAATAAACTGTTAATAACATAATTATATCCTAACTAATAAACAAATAAAAAAAAGAAAAAATCAGTAAATAAATCCTCCCATTAAATCCTTCAATTACTCCTAGCCAATCTACCAGTTGGTTACTAACTATCTGCTTGCCTTAGCTGAAAGGTTACAATTCTTTACTTACAATACAAAACAGTTACTATTGACATCTTCACAACCATGGTCCGAGTCCTCTCGCCTTCGGCACCAGTACAGGTCGGGCAGGATCCGCCTTCGGCCCTGCTGCTACATGCTGTTGCTACCTCCAAGAGTATTAGACTACTTGTAGATATACCTCTTAAGGCTGCCGATAGGTATTTTGAATTATACCATGTTCACTCCCTACCCTTTTTCCATAAAGAAATTGGAAAGTTTGTTATGATTGATGAAACATTTACTTATTTAGCTGTGGCTGAAAGCAGACAGTTCTTTGCATTAATACCAACATATGTGTTGTCTAGATGTATAGATTTGTATACGGTATGTCCAGCTGACATGATGTTAAAATCAGCTGGAGAGCCAAGTTGCATAACCGCATTGTTTTTGGGAAAGACAGACGTTGCTCTTACAAAATGTAAACATCTTGTTCTACATGAGCCCTTTGAACCTATATGGGTACGGTCACCAGACTTTAGTTACTGGATTTATAGCCTCAGCACTCCTCAGCGGGTTACTGTACAGTGTCAGGAGATAGGATCCCCTTCAAAAGCAGAGAAGAACCAGCAATTATTGCTGAAAGGAACTGGGATTTTACCAAATTCCTCCTCCTGCTACATACATGCAGAAAATTTCAAGTTGTTACCACACTCGGTGGGTAGGACTACCGTTACTCTAACAGAAGCATGTATTGTGCTACCCAGTATAGAGAAGGTGTTGAATTCCTTGGAGGAAGATTTGTTCCAGGCAGATGATCACCACCCTGAGGTAGATCTGCAGCACCTAGACGGCCTTGTGGAACGTGCCTCCTCAGGTAGTCAAACACAAGGGATTGACATCGATAAGATGGTAACTACTCTCCGGAGTAGAAGAATGAATCAACCAAACACTCAGTGGGTATGGATTATTATTGTGATCATAGCATCCATAGCATGTGGAGCAGTGTGGCCAATTTGGGTCAAGCTCTTTAATAAGTGCTGCCCCCATATACGTGAGTGTATAACATGAGTCTTTCAACCCCCTCTGACACCTGGTAATACGAGATTACATGAATGTGAAATAGGTTTACAGGTAAACCTAGAAGAAGAGGCACCCAGAGTTCAGCCAGGTGAAGCAACTGAGGGTTCAGTACCACTTACCGGATTCGTTCAGCACGGGGTGATGACAGTAAACCGTGGGTAAAAAGTCCTACGCCTCCAATTCCAGCTACCTCCTTCCACTGTTGATACAATGCAAGAGGTACCCAGCGATAGTTGTGACCAAGAGCCATGGTTACCAACGACAAACTGAGTGTGACCTGTTATCTTGAACTTGCATTTCTTTTCCTGTTATTAATACATGGCCGAATTGCGGAAGTGGTGGACACTTGCATTAACCGCAGAACTAATTACTGTATTCAGTTTTGTTTCGTGATTAAATATGTAACATGCATGTACATAAGAGTGCTGCGACACTCTATATTTTCATTTTAAGAGGGGCGAGTGCTATGTAGCGCCCTGCTACTCAAGAGTTTTAGCTTTTTGACTATTTTTCTATTTGCTTGATTTCATTATTTTGATTGTAACATTTGAAACTTATGTTAAGTATTTCACTTTTTTGCATTTATGCACGCGCTGTTGAAAGGAAGTTAAAAGGAAGTTGTGGTGAGAGTGTTTGTAAGATTCAGCCACAGTGCAGTTGCACTGATAAACCACAGATGTATTTCGCAATGTTTTCACAACATATTGGTGTACCACACTTCCTGAGTAGTGGTCTTGTTAATTCCCTTGTGACTTCCCAGAAAAGTCCTAAAAAGGAGAGACAGGATAGCTATCCCTGGAAATGATGCTAATGAAGACGCTCCAATCGGTTACTCCGTTAATAAATATGCTTTGGTAAACATGGGTGTGATCCACCAATGAGAGATCTTCTTTTATAAACTAAGGGGGTTGGTCCACATTTGAAGACCACGCGGAAATGACGTTAAACGTTTAATAAATACCCTTGGCAGAAAGAAAGGTTTGACTCTTTTGATTGTACTTTGACGGCGAGCGAGTTATTCCAAGAGGTGATCCTGCCCGACCTGCACTGGTGCCGAAGGCGAGAGGACTCGGACCATGGTTGTGAAGATGTCGATAGTAACTGTTTTGTACTGTAAGTAAAGAATTGTAACCTTTCAGCCAAGGCAAGCAGATAGTTAGTAACCGACTGGTAGATTGGCTACGAGTAATTGAAGGATTTAATGGAAGGATTTATTTACTGATTTTTTCTTTTTTTTTTTATTTGTTTATTAGTTAGAATATAATTATGTTATTAACAGTTTATTTGATATTTTTCTTTGACTTGAAGCCCCTTTCCGATTACAATTAGGGATCCTCCCTCCTGGTCCATAACACTAACATGTCTGGCTGGATGTCTGCATGTCTGCTGGATGTCCTTAAACATTTTATACCAAGTGTGTATTGTAAGCCTTGGAAGGAGTTTGTGTCCTGAACTTTGTTCAGTATCAGTCTGTGAGAACTATTGCGGATGGTGTTGCATAAAAGTGTAGAATATGGCCGACAGGAGTATGACCACACAACACTGATTGGATCTGCACTCTTCTGGGATATTACGCAGTGTAAAGTGGTAATTGAAAGTGGCATTTTGGGTCCGATAGGCCGTTCTGAAATGCAGGTAGAGAAATGCCACACTAAGCTGAGTAATAACCCAGAATAGAGTGCAGATCTCGTCTACACCGTGGAAGATGCCTGAATTCATGCACAATTTTTATTTATTTCCTAACTTACAAATATAGTCCCACTTTGATATCTACAGTCCACAGATAACAATGTCTGCTCGAAGTCACACAGAAGGAATCCAGACACTATGTACATCAGTTACTTAGGTACCACCTTGCTGTAGGTTTTAAAATACAAGATTCTCATGACAGATAAAATAAGTATTCTTTGGTAACAACAGTAAACTTTACTTCATTACAGGCACTTTGAGATACATAAATGCATTTTCTTACAGTGTTAGGAGTATAGGCTGGTGTTCTTAACACCATATCTACTTACAGGTGGTAAATTTAAAATTCCATGCAGACCACCGTATTGCACTAAATACCATCTATATTACAGGCCACCCCAATTTCCCCATCTGCTCCTCTTATAGCACCCTACATGTGTTGACAAGGAAAAAAGTCTCAAAGTGTTATATTCCTACAGTCTTTCCTCTCATCTTTGTCTGCCAGCACCTGGATGAGACATTTTTCTGGGTCATACCACTTGTCTCTTTCCTTAAAATTTTAATTCTAACGCCCTCCTTAGTATCCTGGCACTAGCAACTGATGACTCAAAACAATGTAATATCTTTGATATGATCCTGTAAATAACTGCTGAAACAGCAAAAACAAATAATTGCCCATTATTACATCACACACTTGATGCTAAATATCTGTTGTTGGCAAATGCTTAAGTGTTTCTTCTTGCTTGTTTACACTGAATTCATTTAGAACACTTACACTTAAGGTTGTTAAAGCATGGAGAAATAAATTACTGATTACCAAACTATCAGTGGTATCAATGTAGGTATGTATTTTCTGAACCCAATCACCCACATAGACCAAGACTACATAAATGCCAGACCTCATCTGATCAGCTACAAATGCAAGTCATCCAACAAACTATATACTTAATCCAATCTAGACAATGTTATCCAAATAGTGATTTATATGCCCTTTTTTTGACCTCAACAAACAATGTATGCTTGCTCATGTGTCATAAATACTCTCTGAATTTCTTCATCAACATTTTGTTCCACACTTTTTTGTTATATCCTGTATACATATAATAGAATGGGCATACTTTACATATCTTGTATCTCACGCAATAGGTGCAGCAATTAAAGCAGCACAGCTACAGGGCAGTGTGTCTTGTGGAGGAATGTCTGGCGAAGAGAATTTTTGTTTGGTTGGAAAGCAGATCCAACATTTGTTGACACCTGGCTATACACTAACTACTCAAGTATGACTTACTATTTCCCATTGCATCAATACATAAAGTAATAACATTTGTTTCATTATTTCATGAATGAAACAGAATGTCAATTATTATAAGACTTAAAAAAAAAGCCCATGACTCAGCTATATGAGCAGCACTGTACAGAGCAGTCACAATTGACTTTGGTATACCCATGAAACCAGGTGTGCCCATAAAAATGTGTGTAAAGTGAATATGTAATATGTCCATATAGGTCCATAATTCTCTAGCACAAGGAGATGTTTTATTGGCACTTTCTTTCAACATTGTTTTAGAAGACATTATGAGGAAAGTAATGAAAACTGAGAGGAACTGGAATCAAATGGAAAAACACATTACATATGAACAGCACATCTAGATCCCCCCCGCAAGTAAAAATATTCAAAAGGAACAGAAAAGCCATGTGAACTGATACCATAGCTTCAAAAGATGGATAACAGAACATCAACGAATCTTTATGTTGTTATGTATCACCTGCACAGGGTGTGGGGGATAGGCAACTGCTCCTTAATCTATGATGATGATGATGATGATGATGACGACGACAATAGCGATGTCAACAATGATCATGTTAATTTACCACACAAAAACATAAATGCCCAAAAACAAAAACATCTTATTTGATATTAGTATGGAGGCTAGTCTAGAAAGAAACAAACAAGAAAAAAAGTGCATGTCTATGTCATGCAATGTCATCAAAATGCAAGACACTGTTATAACATACACACAGCCAACAGATGTTTCAAGTATTCCTAAAATTGACAGTACAAATCACAACTACAATCACAAAAAAATTACAACTGGCATATGAGAAATGTGCAACGAATACAAAATACAGCTTCCCCCTACACACGACTATCAGAACATATATTAAATCCTGTTCTTCAGAATGAATAAGGAGTTTGCTTGTTACCACACTTCTTTAGGTCATGCCATATTACTTAGATGGTCCTCACACTTAGGAGGGAGGAAGTAACAGGACACTGGTGAAAACTGAATAGTGAGCACATTATGAAATTAGCCCACCATGAAATAAGCCAACTGGACAATAATGACTATGTAGTCATCTGGGGCGGTACAAACAACATTAGCAGAAATGAGTCCCATGCTGGCCTTAAACATATGAGGAAATTTGTAAATCGAAATAAACACACTAATATTTTCGCAGTAACTCCACCTCACAGACATGACCTTCTGGATTTTTCTTGTGTTAATAAAGAAAAACAAGCCTTCAACAGGAAGTTGCACAAACTACTGAAGGATATGCATCATGCAAGTGTGGTAAACACAAATTTAACCAGAGACAATTTTACATGGCATAGACTTCATATGAACCCTTTAGGCAGAGAAAAAATAGCCATGATCATAGATCAAACTATAACAACTCCTTCTACAAGTAGGACTCCCCCTATCAGTTTAAAGTGGGAGAAAATCCCCTTGGCTACCTCCAACGTTGAGACTAAGATGGGATCTACAAGTAGGAATGATGATGGTGCACACAGAAATGTAGCTAGATCTTCAAGCAGACAGAAGAGACCTCCAGTAACAAGAAATGAAGATTTTTTATGGGTAGTGTGCACAACAAAACCAGTGTAGTGGCCTACAGTGTAAGTGGTGATAACTATGTAAGTGGTAGACATACTTTTGTACGTAATCAGAATTTTTGTGACTCAAACTCTTGTAAAGTGCAGCAAACTATACTAATAACAGATAAGGATTATAAGTGCACAGATATGGAACAAAATCATGCAACAAGGCAGCTTAACCCAAAAAATACAATGGAAGGCTATAACAATAATAATCCTTCCCTCACACAATTATTATTTCATAAACAACCCATTAAGATCTACCATCAAAACATTAGGAGCCTAAGATATAAAATGAGTGAGCTTCAATGCCATTTGACTCATGACCCTACTCATATGCTGTGCATAACTGAACACCACCTTCATCATGAAGAGTTAGCCTCCTTTTATGTTGAATATTATGTACTAGGGTCCTGCTCTTGCAGGAAATCAAAATCCAAAGGTGGTGTCTGTATATTTGTACATAACAGCATAAAATTTACTTCCATAGATATAGATAATTACTGTTTAGACCAAGATTTTGAAGCTTGTGCTATTCATCTTAACTCCAAGCATGATAAATTATGCACTTTAGCTACATACAGGTCTCCTCAGGGGAATTTTAGCACTTTTTTTAACTAATCTTGATCTGACTTCGCATAAATTTTTTAATCAAAATTTAAACTGTATTGTATGTGGAGACATTAATGTTGACTATCTCATGGAAAGTTAAAAAAAAAAACTCAACTTGACAGAATTTTGCAGTCCTATAATCTTAGTAGCATTGTTAACTTTCCTGCTTGAATAAGCTTACATTCCCTTTCAACTATTGACAATTTTTTATTGACAACTCATACTTAAATAAATCTGTTATTATTCCCATAATAAATGGTCTCTCTGACCACAATGCCCAATTGCTAACTTTACAGCTTACACAGCAACATATCAAAGGCCAAGGTATATCCTACAAAAGAAATATAAATCAGTTTTCTACAGCCGACTTTCTACATAAGCTCAGTCAAGAGACCTGGGCCTCAGTCTTCAAGGGAAATGATGTTAACACAATTTTTAATTCTTTTTTAAATACATTCTTAAGGCATTTTTATTCTAGCTTACCTATGATTAAAGTTAATAAACTGCTAAGTCATAACTCTTGGATTATGTCGGGCACACAAACCTCCTGTCAACATAAGACAGAACTATATCCGATACTTATAAACAATAATAACCCAGTCTTAATGAAATATTTTAAGGATTATTGTCGAATCCTTTCAAAAGTTATAAAGGAAGCGAAGAGAATGGAATACGATAGACACATTTTAAACCCAAATAATGTAATGAAATCATCGCGGAGATTAATAAAGCAAGGAATTGGGCAAGAGTTGTAAAAATTATGGATTCCAGTCAGTAAATATTAATGGTTGGAGTATTACAAATCTTCAAAGTATTGCCAATGCCTTTAACAAGCACTTTACAACTTTCCCCTACTATAATCAGTTGAAAAATTATGCAAATAACTGTTCTACCTCAACTTCTGACAATAATCAGAAAAACATTTGCTTTTCTTTGAACAATCTATATCAAAACTCATTCCCCAATATTAACCCTTAACCTGCTTGCGCCCACTACAGTGGGCGCTTGTATTAACCCTTAGGCTACTAATGTCATATATATATATATATATATATGGAG
>Ga0268261_10001516_pt1 | contig 16069 bp, 14 predicted proteins | sample TergutNc150P1_FD_190353 | JGI IMG/M metagenome (GOLD analysis project Ga0268261, IMG submission 190353) | Nasutitermes corniger P1 segment gut microbial community from laboratory colony in Florida, USA - Nc150 P1 (SPAdes) (version 2) | ecosystem: Host-associated > Arthropoda: Insects >... | reverse complement strand
TGTGGTCTCCCCCCCCCCTCCCCCGTTTTTATCATTCCATACTCATTAATTCTTCTGTCACCGACGCCGTATAATCCCAGCAATTGACATCTTACTCAAATAGCACACTGATAACAATGTATGGCGTTACCAGTCCTCCATACACCTCAATGACATGGTGCTGCATAAAGCAAATGGACAACTTCATCTGTACCACGTCTCGCCTTCCGTGCGGCAACTTCTCCGACGCCCGTGTCATGTGTGTAGTATAATACACCTGCTAGCGACTCGCTACGTTCTAAGCGGTCTGGCGATCGACTTTCCGTGGGGTCGAGATTTTCCGCAAAGTCTAGACAAGCCCGGATGCCTACCCAGCCTCCTGTACAATGAGTACTGGGTTTCTTTCCCGAGGTAAAGTGATTGGGACGTGGCGTTGACCACCCACACCCTTTAGCGTCGTGGTTAAAGAAAGAGTAGAACTATAACTCTACTCCCCTCTGGGCCTTTGTGGCCTGTTCTAGGGCGGTCCTTACCTTCACCACTAGTCTCTCCGATATCTAAGTACGTTTAGACCCACTGCACAACACTGCATAAGAGTTGTGTCCTACCCTTAAGGCATAAAGGGTAACATTGTTTACCTTTATCGTATAGGCGACGTGGAGGTACTTTTATGTCTGTCAGATTGTGGGAGTGAGTGATTTGCTTCAAGGTCTGAAAGCTTTATCCCCGAGGGTACTGCCAATACCCATCGCATAGGAGGCTGGTTTTACGTCGTAGCAAGTCCAGACGAAGTGGTACTGAAGCATAATATCGCCGCTGTCGGGACCCAAACCCCGTTTGTGTTGCCCATACCCAGACCATTAATAGGTACTTGTTTTATAGCGCACGTTTCCATACCAACATAAATTCATGTAATTTTACGTGTATGATTCTACATGCCCAGTGTTGTCGTCAGCAGACAATTTCATTAGACAGGTTTGCCTGAATGAAATCATACACACATTCCAGAGAAACATTACTTTATTTACAGTCAACAGAGAGTGACACAAAGGAGACACGGCAATTGTTTAAAGTTTTCTCTGCCACGTCCAGTTAAAATTTCACACATAAACACTGATCTGCCAAGTACTGCACCAAGGTTCTATTTTAATTTAAGTTAAAAGTCACACGAATTTTTTCCTTCATTGGCAGAACATGAGCAGGTTTCGTTCCCTACACTTCTTACTTATAATCCTTATACTTCACATTTAAAAATAGCAATGCGTGAGATTAGGAGAACTATGGGGCCAGTCTCCTGCTCCAAGGTGACAGGCTACATCGGCAATTTCCTGTCGAGAATGTAGTGGCGCTGCATCCTGTTCCCGGACAGCACGTTCCACGTCACGGCGCTGTTCATTCTCCGGCATCACTGCCCTTTGCAGAAGTTCCAGACTACTGCAACTACAGATCCTACTATGAAAGAAGGCCCAGTCACACCTGCTCAAATGTGCCCAGACTGTCACTCCTGGAACATCAGACTGTTCTTCTTTGATTTGATGTGGGTGTTTGTCACTCCAATATAGACTGTTGTTTCGATTTATTATTCTGCTTGTCTTGATGTTGCTTTATATTTTCGTAGTATCTTTGTAAATCCAGGTTCTGCCTTGTAAATAATCAGTAATCTTCGACAGGATTCCTTCTATCTCTCTGTGTTGCCATTATTTATTGCATGCAGCAAGTAAGGTCTGCATGGCTTGATTCACATAGACGGTAACAGCGTAGGAGAATGCGTGATGTTGCCGGTGCTGCTGAAGGTGTTCTTAATGACAGGTTACAACTATGAACACAAGTTTGTGCTACCGTTAGTAGGTTCTATCTTGATCTAGCTGATCTTGGCCCGCCACACTTACCTTTTATTTAAAATTTTGCCTTGAGTGTATGTATTTGTATAGGCCTACTGCTTGGTAGTTCGATATGTGAAAAGTTCTCAGGAAATTCTGCAATGAACCTTCAAGACTAACAAATTTTCATTCAACAGGTTTGCGACAGAACAAAATAAAAACTCGCTCTCCTTTTTTAATTTTTCGTTCACGCTTGAGTGATTTGTAGATATGAAATCAATATACATACCGATGACACAACTGCTGATACAAAAAAGTCTAATGTAACCACTGTGTTCCCAGGTGTAACAAATAACAGTGAATTCAAGTGGAAATCATTTCAGTTAAGTGCGGCAAACCCCCGTCCGCGCGAGTTCCATTCACGCGAATTTGGATGTGCGAGAACTATCTTTTGTTATCTCTATTATTATACGAGAACCGAATTCAAGAATACGAGTGTTGAGCAAACCTCATATCCGTCATAAAGACATGTTGGGTTCCTACGCATTCTCGAATTTTCTGTCACCTGCCAGGAATTTCCACAGAAAGATAAAGGGGCTACTGAATGTGTCGGAAACACTGCAGAGTAGAAATTGTTCTTTCCAGATCTAACTTTTTCCTAAGGTCGCCGTATATTTCGGAAGCTTTTACGTCCAATACAAGCTGGACTGCTGTTAGTTGGTACTACATATTTTCTATATGTAGTAGTTTTGAGCCCGGCTTCGGGGCATATAGGACGTGATATTAGTGTGACACGCAACGGTGAAATAACGACAGTATTGGTGTCATGATATCTGTGCCCATGAAGGAGAAGAGAATGATGATGAGGTTGGAGAAGAAGCTTGAAATTGTCCCAAGAATCGAAGCCGGTGAAGGTGTGTCGGCCAAAGAGCACGTAAAGAATCCACGGCGCACGCCATTCACACGAAAAAGGAGGCCTTCGAAACATATGCCTTTACAGCAGTCTAGACCTGATGCTGAAACTGTCATCAAGTAAGCGCGGACCCCTTACTGATGCGCATAGAATTGATGTTGTTGACAAGGATTGAAGATAACCGAAGCACATTCCGGCTGATGGAGGCATCACGAGGCAGATGGCCGTAAATATCCTACAGTACTTGCGGCCTGTTAAGGTTTCGGCGAAGTCAAGAAGTTTTTCTGCAAGTAAGGGCTGATTTGATAGGTTTCGCCAGAGTTATAGCATGCGGCGTAACTGCGAGTCTAGGCCTGTCTGCAGCCGACCTATTCTCTGCAGTGCTACTAAACGTCGTTGAGGCCTGGGATACTCAGCGAAGCAAACATACAAAGCCGACGAAATGGGCGCCTGTAGTGGAGGCGGATACTAGCAAGGACTTTCTTTGCGAAGGAGAAAGGCAGGCGTTACTGCCCTGTGCAAACGTAGAATGCGATGTCAATGTAAGTCACTGTTGATCTCCAGGCCTGCGAACCAAACAGGCTTGAAAACTGCCAGTAGCACTAGTCTGCGTGTGCACTAGAAATACATTTGTCTCGCGTAGATAATAGAAAAAAATATTTGAAAACGGGTTTGAAAAGGACTTGCCCAGAAATTGAGCACTACTGCAGAAGGCAAAACATCCTCAACGAAGCGTCGCTAATGATTGGCAGTGCTCCAGTCCGTCTGCCCATATCAGTGATCTAACTGCAATGGTAAATTTTTGTTTCTGCCTTCCAGCACCACGTCTCTCTTACACCTGATGGACCAAGGAGTTATTTCAAAATTTAAGCTATACCTGAAGCAACGTGTTCGGTGCTGTGGGGTCACAAATCTGGTGGGTTTGAAAAGCCAGCAGTAGAACGTGTAGAAGTCGACATGACGTCGCTGCATTTGTGGTGCTGGAGAGACGGCTTGATGACAAAGGCTTGTAGGACCTCCAGCCAAATGACGTCACGGAGTTAAAAACTCCTATGAAGAGGAGCTCTCTGCAGAAGACCTGGATGAAGAGTGAAGAGGATGAACCTGCATCGGTGGAATTGTACACAATTCCTAACTTGCCTAATACGCTGAAGATGTTTGAAGGAGGCATCGCCCTACTGCAGAACCTTGACGACAACTGTGAGTGTGGGTTGCTGATGGAAAGAGACGTCTATTTTGCACTGGCCCCATTCAACGTAATGTTGGACGAGAACAGCAAAAAGCCTTAATAGCCAACACTTATGTGGTTTTTCAGTCGGTACCAGAGTGCTTTTCAAGCTTCTTTTCGGTCAGCCTGTTCTGCAGATGACCCACCCTGTCAGCAAGAGTCTTCAGGTGCAGCGCGCCCTATTGGTATGGATACTGGAATCGAAAGTGTGATGCGGTGTCTATGATTTGTCTGTGACCTTATACTATTTGTCCATTTGTAATGCTTATTTAACCAAATAAACTCAAGTACTGTAAAATCTGGCTTTTTCTCACTTTTGATATTCATAACCTTACATACCTTTGATTAATATTTTTCTTCATCATGGATTCTGCTGCTCCATTAGCACAGAGTTTGTGTGCTAGGTTTCTAGAGAACCGAACCAACCCCACATGTTGTGTCTACTTACTTCACTGTCTGGGTAAAGCGAGTTTTAGGACAGCCGATGTTCTCTCTGAAGGCTTTCCTATTGGCCATATTTGCGTTGCAGTATTTTTAAGTTTCCTGCCTTACAAAGAAGGAAGTTATGGTGTAAGAGTTGCTACACGCGCGCTGTAGTAGTGTCGACATGACTTGAAACAAGGTCATATCGCCTGCAGGACACTTTGTATCGGGAAGTTCCAGGGTTCGATTATGGGCTCAAAGGCGTTGTTACTCGGTTTATCAAGTCAGGTGCTTGGATTAAGCACACAATATAATGTACCTACACCTTTACATTGTGGTGCATTTGCGTAACCATTGTTGCAATGGAAGCGCAACAGTACGTTCCCTTGTCACTGTTGCCGTAGATGTAGCTGTCAACAATATAAAAAGTTTTCAATTATGACACTGAAATGCAACAATGGGTTCCCTTTGCAGTGTTGTACAGTTACAAAATGTTACCCACTGCTGTTAACAGTCATAATAATTAAATATTATGAGCGTGTCTGTAGTCTTGCCTTAATTATCTGGCATGAAAACTGCATATTTTCTGTGGCGTGTCTGCCTGTACCATATTTTCCCACTTTAATCAACAGCACGAATTTCGGAAAAAAAATTTGAACGTAAAATGTGTTTTCATTTTCTCTGCAAATTTTATCTGAAATGTTGCTCATACTAAGAAGAATTTATCGAGATAATGTCATGAATGTACGGAGGTCTCCATGTAAAGTACCGTTATTCTTGTCATATTTTAATCAAACAAACTCTTCTCGATAAATTTTCGAAAAATCCTCAAACATCAAATTTCATGAAAATCCGTCCAGTGGGAGCCGAGCTGTTCCATGCGAACGGGCGTGCGGACGGACAGACAGATGTGACGAAACTGATAGTCGCTTTTAGGAGCGTTCGAAAAATTGTGAAAGGCGAGTATTAGCATGGTCTTGTTTGTCTATCTATTTGTCCATTCACATGGAACAACTCGGCTCCCACTGGACGGGTTTTCATTAAATTTGATGTTTGAGGGTTTTTCGAAAATCTGTCCAGACAGTTGAAGTTTGATTGACGTCTGACAAGAATAACGGGTACTTTACATGAAGATCTATGCAAATTTATTATAATATCTCGTTCAATTCTTCTTAGAATGAGAAATGTTTCAGACAAAAGCTGTAGATAAAATCTAAACACGCATTTTATATTCAATACCTCTTTTCCGAAAGTAGGGCCGTTAAAGATATAATTTGGAAAAATATGATAGAGCCAGACAGATCACAGATGATCTAATATGGGGCATTTGCGTGGCATACCGGATAACTAAGACAAGAATACAGACACACACGCATAATATTTAATTCTTACTGCTTTTCCACGACGACAGTGGTTACGCCAACGCACCTAATGAAGTAGCACTCTAGTCACTGAACTAGTAAAGAAATTCCCCGCCTCTTGTAATATCCGAACTTCCATTATCATTCTAGTATATAAACCCCAACAAGACGCACAAGTCACAGGGTTTATTTTATCTGACAACTGTTCTACATGTTTCGGGCGTCACTGCCACCCATCTTCAGGAGCACAAAACAACTGTAACTACAGTATCTGGTAACCGTTACACTGTAACAGATAGAGTGTAACGGTTGCCAGATGCTGTAGCTACAGTTGTTTTGTGCTCCTGAAGATGGGTGATAGTGACGCCCGAAAAATGTAGAGAAGTTTTCAGATAAAATAAATTCTGTGACTTGTGCATCTAGTTGGAATTTATATACTAGAATATTATTAAGATGCACGGACCCATAAACATTAAGTTCCATTATCATGTTGGCAGCAGACCGCTACTGTTGTAACAATGCCTTGCCGTAGACCATGGATTCGTCCAGTGTCTTTCATGCTGCTTCATAATTCACAATTTACCTTGCCATTTGACGCAGTAAAAATACGGAGCTGAAGAAGCGTGGTTAAACGAGATAAGAAACTAAAAAGTTATGTTAATTTTCCATTTCATAATCACTGCCATTTCATCATTGCTAACCTTTGAAAGGACAGCTGTAATTATGCGCATAAGGTATATAATGGGCAGTTTCCAGCAGAACTCGTGTAGCCCGTCTCATAATGTGCTGTAACGAAATCTTCAGTTGGAATCGTGTTACAGTTACCTTAATCGCCCTTCATAGAACGTAAATAGAAGGGAAGAGATGTTAATATCGTTTCCTCTCACCCCTCACTTGCGGCAGTAGTCTGACTCACAGGAAGGGAACTTGATTTGCAGAATGTTGGGCGGTTATACACTATAATGATTGATTATAGTCTCTTTGAAAGGGTGGAACAGTTCAAATATTTGGGAACAGCCTTAACATACAAATTTTTACTAAGGAAGAAGTCAAGAGAAGATTGAAGTCAGGAAATATTTTTTGTCATTCGGTGCAGTATCTCTTGTTTTCCAGTTTGCTATCCAAACATAAAAATTAAGATATACAGAACTCTAATTTTGTCTGTTGTTTTGTATGGGTGTGAAACTTTGTTCCTCACATTGAAGGAGGAAGATAGGTTGTGGGTGTTTGAGAATAGGGTGCTGAGGAGAATATTTGGGCCTATGAGGGACAAGGTAAAAGGGGAATAAAGAAAAATACTTAATGAAGAACTTATGATCTGTGCTGTTGGTGTGATGGAATCGAGAAGAATGAGAATGGTGGAGCATGTAGCACGTTTGGAGGAGAGGAAAGATGTATACAGGGTTTTGGTGAGGAAACTTGAGGGCAAGAGACAACTTGGAAAACCCAGGAGTAGATGTGAGGATAGTGTTAAGATGGATGTTCAGGAAGTGGGATGTGGGACCATGGACTGGATCGATCTGTCTCAGTATGGGGACAGGTGGCGGTCACTTGTGAATATGGTAATGAACTTTTAGGTTCCATAAAATGCGGATAATTTCTTGCTAGCTGAGAACCGGTTAGCTTCTCAAGAAAAACTCTGCTTCATGGAATAAGTAAATAAGAAACTAAGTAAGTAAATAAATAAGTAAGTGAGTACGTAAGTAAGTAAATAATGTTAGGAAGTAGCATATGAGTCGTTGCACGTACCAAACTGCGCGTTTCTTCCTTCCGCATCTTTGCGACATGAAATTAGTGGCGGAGGGTTTTATTTCCTTTTCATCTCCTCTGGGAAGACCTGATTGAGTTGGTACACGTCAAAGAAATGCATGAAGCAGAGTCCTTCAGATACCCGCAGTTTCTCAGCAAGTTAAGAGATGTAATGCACCAACCGTTCATTACCGTGCTCACAACAGAACTTGTCCATGTCCTGAGCCAGATCAATCTCGTCCCCTCCCTCGTATCTTATTTCTTTAAGATGTCTTAATCCTTACTTTCCTCCCATCTACTGGTAAGTCTTCCAAGTGCTATCTTCCCTTCATTCTTTCCCACCAATACCCTGTTTGTATTTCCCTTCCCCCAGTACATGCCACATGCCCCACCCAAATGATTGTTTTTGGTTTGATTACCTGAATAATATTTAGTATGGAGTACAAATTATGAAGCTCCTCATTACGTAACTTTCTCCAGTCTCTTGTCATTTCCTGCCCCTTAGGCCCAAAATCTCCCTCGGCAACATACGTTCGAACAACATCAGCCTATGTTTTTACCTTAATATGAGAGTTCAGGTTTCATAACCACACAAACCAACAGGTGGAACTGTGATTCTCCATATTTTAGTCTATATGCTCTTAGCTAGCAAAAGGGAAGATAAAGAATAATGGACCAAATTGTAGCGGGCATTCCCTAATTTAATCAGCTCTTAATTTCTTCATGCACACGACTTCATTGTATTTGTTGTTATTTCCAAATATCGGAACGTTGTCACATTTTAAAAGAATTTATTAGCTATTTTTATCTTGCGACTTAGTCCTCCATTTTGCGAACTAGACAGGACATTAAGCATGAATTATAAACTAATAATTGTGTACTTGTGCACTTAATGTTTAGTATTATATCGGTTTTGATGTTTCGCTGACCGTGCATCTTAGTACAACCCTATCTAATGACCAACTTGATGCACAAATTTTAATACATTTATTACAATCCTCTACATGTACATGTTTCGAGCAATATCTTGCTCATCCTCAGGAGGTCAAATTTTATTAACACAGCATCTGGTATCGTCACTCTCAGTAAGTGACCGTTCAGTGCACAGGTTGAGAAAGAAAGAAAGAGTTCTTTCTCAACCTGTGCACTGAACGATCACTTACTGAGAGTGACGATACCAGATTCTGTGTTAATACAATTTGACGTCCTGAGGATGAGCAAGATATTGCTTAAAGCATGTACATTCTGTTCAACAAAAATCAAGCGGCCTGATATTTCGTACGACCCGCTCAGGCAGTGACGTGACGTACAGTTGCCATCATAATTCGAGTCGTTTTAGTTTCCCCATATTTGTGCATTCGTGGCGTTTCTCTGCCTTTCATTACAAACAATCACGCCGCGTATATATTAACCAAAGACATAAACACATTCGTTTAATTTGAAGTTAAAACATGAATTAAAGGTCATTAATTTTCCGAGGCGTGTGGCTTGCTAGCAATGCTTACACAGTTGGATGTTGCGAAAGGGTGGTTGTTTGTCGTACCCAGAGGCAGCCGAGCGCGTTAACGCGTGATGGCAATACTCTTCGGAAACAAACTATGTTGGTTCGCGTCCCAGTGTCAGCACGTAATTTTTTCTTTTTGAATGTTTTATACTCATAAACACTCAATTACGAGGGTCGTACCGAAAGTCATGAGCAACTTTTTTTTGCATGCGAAATGGGAACAGCAGACGAAGGAGAGTACGGTGGTAGATGGAACCAGCTGTTGTGTTATCCTTGAGTGTCTTGTGACGTCAATAGCTTGCATCACGTGACCATTATCACTCCTAACAAAATGGCCGACAACGATATGTCGTTTCGCCAGCGTGCTGTCATCGAATTTCTTGTTAAAGAGGAAATCCCTGCTGCAGAAATTCACCAGAGACTTCAGCGTGCTTATGGAAGTGTGTGCATGGGTTCGAGCAATGTTCGAAGATGGGTGAAACATTTTAAAGATGGGAACACGAGCATCCAAGATGAGCCTCGGAGCGGTCGCCCTCGAACAGCCTCCACTGAACGCAACAAGGAGAGAGTGGATGAGATAGTTCAAGATGACAGGCTTGTAACTGTGGACACAATAGCCCGAACACTTGGAATAGGGCACAATGCATTACAGAAGATGATTAAAAGCTTGGGCTATAGGAAAGTTTGTGCTCGTTAGGTCCCGCGGTTATTGACCAAAGACCACAAAGGTCAGCGAAAAGCCATCACCTCAGAACTGCTGCAGAAGTATCGACACGAAGGCGATGATTTTTTGCTCCGTATTGTGACAGGTGACGAAAGCTGGTTTTACCATTTCGAGCCTGAAACGAAACGGCAGAGTATGGAATGGCACCATTTGCATTCTCCATAAAAAAGAAGGCAAAGACAGTGCCATCACCTGCGAAGGTGATGGGCACAGTCTTCTGGGATGCAGAGGGGTTGATTTTGGCCGAATTCCTGGAACGTGGGCAAACCATCACTGCGTCTCGTTATGTCCAGACACTGCACAAGCTCCGTCGTGCATTGCGCGATAAACGTCCGGGACGAAACATCATCATCCTGCATGACAACGTTCGCCCCCACGCCGCTCGCCTCACATAGGAAGCAATTGCAAAGATGGGGTGGGACGTTCTTCCACACCCCTCCTATAGCCCTGATCTGGCACCCTCCGACTACCATCTTTTCGGATTTGTGAAGGATCAGCTGCGTGGACAACGTTATGCGACAACGGAGGCAATTTAGAAAGCAGTGCGTCAGTGTCTTCGGATCGCTGGAACGGAGTTCTACCGCAGGGAAATTTTCAAACTTCCAGAACGCTGGGAGAAATGTGTACAAAGAAGTGGCGATTATGTGGAAAAATAAAGAAATGTATGTATATTAAGGTGGTGTATTTGGTTTGTCAATAATAAAGCATGTTACTTTAGAAAAAATTGTTGCTCATGGCTTTCAGTACGACCCTCGTAAGTTATGCAGTAACACTTTTATTGTTTAATTAGTTATTTATATATTTCAAAAGTTATTTTTTTTTTTTTCATTGGCAGGGCTATAAATGCGAGTGACGAAGATATTTCTGTTATTTTTCCGTAATCCTTTTTTCTTTGTTTACCGACATTCTGATTTAGAGGTTTCGTGTTCGAGTGGTGAATCTTGTTGTTGCTTGCGGGCCGTAGCGGGTACGAGATCTGACACTGGGCTGCACGATTTGAAACATTTACGGAAAGGAATTATTGAGCGTATGATGCGTGTGTTGGGGAAGTCTGGACTGAGGGTGGTTTCACTCTTGCCTTGTTTCAGGGGTGGGGTATGGGAAGTGAAGAACTGTTGGAACAGGTGCAGTTCAACTTTAGCTTTCGAAACAAGTTCATAAATTTTCTTCCGTATGGACATCAAGTAGACAATAACACATTTTAAAAAATATGCGTTTTTAAAAGTCTTACTGGCTACACTGATTATGGTGGTTATGTCGTGAAGAGGGATTCGGCCTACACCCATATAAGGGTTAATGACCATATTGTCGCCCGTAGGTCAGTTTTCGTCCACGGATAATCCCCTACCCTCCGTTTTCATCCACGACCATCAGCAGGTATTACACTCTATCCTTTTTGGTCTACGGCTCAAAAATTGTGAATTATTATAATGCAGTTGCGGAAGACATATGATTTGGGTGATAGAAAATTTAAAGAAACTTGACTTAACTTAATGAGAAATCCTTTAGTAAAAGTGTTCTAAAATCATATAACAATTTTTATCAAACAATGTAAGCTTTTTAAAATAATATTCTTAAATAAATATTCTTATAACAAACCATTAAATAGGGGTAACGCACAGTCTATCCTTCATTTTAATCATGCAGCAACATAAGCTCTTCTTTACCTTTGATTTCATTATTATTTAAAAATAGGCATTTCGGTTTTTATAACCACCATAATCAGTAAAACCAGTAAGACTTTTAAAAACGCATATTTTTGAAAATGTGTTATTGTCTACTGGATGGCCACACGGAAGAAGAGTTATGAACTTGTTTCGAAATCTGAAATTAATCTGCACCTGTTCCAACAGTTCTTCACTTCCCATACCCCACCCCTGAAACAAGGCGAGAGTGAAACCACCCTCAGTCCAAACTTCCCCAGCACACGCATCATACGCTCAACAGTTCCTTTCCGTAAATGTTTCAAATCGTGCAGCCCATTGTCAGATCTTGTAACCCGCTACGGCCCGCAAGCAACAACGAGATTCACCATGCCTAGTTTTAGTCCCACTCGAACACGAAACCTCTAAATCAGAATGTCGGTAAACAAAGAAAAAAGAATTACGGAAAAATAACAGAAATATCTTCGTCACTCGCATTTCTAACCCTGCCAATGGAGAAAAGATAGCATTTGAAACATATAATTAAATAATTAATTAAATAATAGAAGCGTTACTGTATAACTTAATTGAGTGTTTGTGAGTATAAAACATATTCAAAAAGAAAAAAATTACATGCTGACACTGGAACGCGAATCAATATAGTTTGTTCCTGAAGGGTATTGCCATCATGCGTTAACGCGCTCGGCTGTCTCTGGGTACAACAAACAACCACCCTTTCGCAACATCCATCTGTGTAAGCACTGCTAGCAAGCCACACGCCTCGGAAAATTAAAGATCTTTAATTCATGTTTTAACTTCAAATTAAACGAATGTGTTTGTGTCTTTGGTTAATATATACGCGGCGTGATTGTTTGTAATGAATGGAAGACAGAGAAAGGCCACGAATGCACAAATATGGGGAAACTAAATCGACTCGAATTATGATGACAACTGTACGTCACGTGACTTCCAGTTCGGGACTTAGAAAATTTCAGGCCGCTTGATTTTTGTTGAACAGAGGGTACATGTAGAGGATTATAATAAATGTATTAAAATTTGTGCATCAATTTGATTATTAACTAGGGTTATTATATCAGTTTTTATCCTGCATGTGCGGCTTTTAACCTCTTAAACACTAAGCGCAGACTGCTTTATTTAAAGCCCCAGTTCGTACCACGCAGTAAACACTTTTCATCTCATTTATAAAAACCAATCAGTTAATGCTGTAAGTGGCACAAGTCGCTGTTTGTTCTCGGATAAATACAAAACACAAAAATACAGTGTGGGCAGAGCGTACAATTGTTGAAATGCTAAACCTGTTGGTGCATCACGTGACCAGCAAGCTTTAAACGGTTCTGCGCCAAAGTGTTGGGGCTTGTAACATGTACGCGTATTGTCCGTGCTGTTGATGTTATCTGCTGCTGTTGCTCTTTGTTACGTCTTAACTTGCGACACGCGCTGACTTGCAGTATTTTCTCGCCTCGTAACAAATTTGACCTGTGACATGCACACACTTTGTATGTCACGTGTCATTACGATGGCATTGCACTTGTCTGATTTCACTTCATCCTTTGCATCTGGTAACAGTGCGCTCTAATGCGAGATCTGAGGTCTTGACGGTGGTGTTGATGGAGATTTAAATCTTCTGGGATGTGACGCCGTGCTGATTGGTAACTATCTAGACTACCATCAACACAACGTGACTTTCCGTAAGACTTGAATGTTAGTAAAGAATGTTATAAAGCTCATTATTACGTATTTTTTCCAGTTCCTTCACATATTCCTTTTTTCTTTTTTTCTTAAACTCGAGGATTTATGTTACTGCGAGAATGTTTCGATGTTCCGAAGTTTTAAAATTGGCTTTTCGTCTACTACTGGGCGTTCGCTTGTCTCGCTATCTTTCAGGATTATATCTTTGCAGTAACGCCCAAATTTATAAGGTCGGCGAGTTTTTAGGTCCGTTCGCAAAATTACGAAAAGCGACTCTTAGCTTCGTCATGTCCGTCCGTCCGTCTGTCTGCATGGAACAACTCGGTTCCTACTGGACGGAACTTCATTAAACGTAATATAATAATAATAATAATGGAGTCCATCGTTCCTTCCAGGAACACATGTTGTCTATGAGTCCTTTCCACTTCTGTCTATCGGCTGCTAAGAACCTTAGTTCATTCCAGCTTCTACCCGCTTCCTTGATTACCGATCTTCTCCAGCTGTTTCTCGGTCTTCCTCTCTTCCTGTTTCCCTGAGGGTTCCAAAGTATGGCAGCCTTTGGTATCTCTCCATCCTCTTTTCTTAATGTGTGACCGATTTATCTAAATTTTCTTTTTCTTATTTCTAAATTTATATCTTCTTGTCCTGCTACTTTCCATAAATCTTTGTTGGAAATAATATTTGGCCACCATATTCTTAATATATATCTTAGACATCTGTTCACAAAGTTTTGTATTTTACGCTGAATTTCGTTTGTGACAAGCCAAGTTTCACATCCATACAAAAGTACAGATTTCACACAGGCATTAAATATCCTCATCTTAGTGTCTTTTTGCAATGACTTAGATAGCCACACTCTTCTCAGTTTGGAGAATGATCTCCTAGCCTTTTGTATTCTCGCATTGACTTCCCTACTGGTACCTCCATTTTCAGCTAGGATACTACCCAAATAACAAAAATCTGATGATCTTTTATGTCCTCTCCGTTTAATCTGAGCCCTTGGTTTACTATTGTATTAACACATATTTCTTCTGTCTTTGAGGAATAATTTCAAGGCCAGCCTTTTTGGATTCCCTTTCATGAAACGTGACGTTTGAATATTTCTCGAAGAACTGTCGAAAAAATTCAAGATTCATTAAAATCTGACAAGAAAAGCGGGTACTTTATGTGAAGAACAATATATATTTTTGATCATATTTCTCAGTTCTTCTTAGAATGTGAGATGTTTCTAACAAAAGTTTTAGAGGAAATCAAAATAATTTTTTGTTCAATAACGTTTATTTCGAAAATCATGCCCTTTTTGAGATAATTTGGAAAATATGGTGGGGCGGGTTAGGCCACAGGCAACAACATTGCGCATTCGCATTGCATGCTGGATACCTAAGGCTACAAATACACACAATCATGCTGTGTAATACTCATTGCTTTTTCACTGCAACAGTGGTTGCAAGAACGCGCCTCAGTATTACATGTTACATGTTACATTGCCTGTCTTGTTACATACTGACAGTGGTGACAGGGATAATTACTACGTTATGAGCTGTGACGCCGTGCAGTCTGGTAGAGGGGTGCTGATGTTTCGAAAGACCCTACCGTTATCTCCTGCATTCCACTCTGAAGATGAAGGCAATAAGTTTCACCCGAAACGTACATAACTAGCTTCCAGATAACATGCTATCGCGTCCTAGAAGGTAGTTCCTATAACTGTAAACTCTCTAAAGCCCACCTGCTGTAACATTAAGAAACTTTGTATTTTGCCCACACAGTGTATTTATCTGATTCCTGTGATTCTGACAGTAAACAGAAAATATTTCTATAAACATGATCAAGTTGGCCATCGTAACAGACAAGGACTGTGTTCTCTGTGAGTTGCGAAACATGAAGACCTTATCGTCAAAAAAAATACTTGTGTCCACTTTTGACAAGAATAGAGTTATGATTACACAACACTGAGTATGTGAAAGCAAAGTAGAAAATATCTGTCCTACAATACCCACAGTAGTTTTACCCAGTACCAGAAATCCGTGTCGTGCATGTTGTCCCATAGGTAACTCAGTCGTTGTTAAAGTGTTGAAACAAAGCTCTCTGCACATCATTTATATGAACGCTGTTCTCCAGAGGGTTAATTGACATCTCTGTACTTCTTCCACCATATTCTAAACTTTATTTCTCACGTAAAGCACGTACTTGTCTCTCTTCGGTCCACATAATCCTATCAGAAATTTATTTTTTAACATCCGCAGACTCTGTTTTCCCCCTTACTTACAAGACAGTAATGGCTCCTTCATTGACCCGAAGATGGAGACAATACGCTCTTTTGAAAGTCGGTTATTATTTACCACTCGACACAGTGCAACCTTCTAGAAGACTTGAATGTTTCGTGTTACATAGTTCAGCAAAAATGTTATCCGTCTATTTCAATTTTGGTGAAAATCGGCCATTGATTACGACCTCTTCACACGAAAACCTACATGGTTTTCTGCGCGCATCTGGAGCTAAATTGTTGACTTTATCGGAGCGAGAAATGTCCCGAAAAAAAGCAAGTTGTAAACTGTAATGGAACACACATTTTATGTCCAGTATATTTTTCTGTGTTTCTTGCAATTTTCGAAACGTTCAAACAGGAGCGAGCAAATGTGCTGAAATTGTTATGCATAAGGGATGCATTTCCTGTCTCTTTAGCTCATTAGACAGCATATCAGAACATAACTGAATGGCAGGGAAGATTCCCGGAATTCATTCTGCTCTTGGTTTTAATATGAATACAATTTTGTTTTGTCACTGTCGTTCTAAATTTTTGTGTATTTCCACAGTTTTAACCCTTTAAACCCCGAATTAAATCCCATGTGCTGTTTGCTGGCATTATTAGGAGCTCACCATTTTCTCCGCGTTAGCAGAATAAGGGTTAAATCATTAATCTTTAGGCGACTAATGTCATATATATATGGAGCACCCATTCTTGATGTTTCTAGATCACACACAACGACGCAGCACAGTCGGTAGGACTCCTCTGGA
>Ga0268261_10001515_pt1 | contig 16071 bp, 19 predicted proteins | sample TergutNc150P1_FD_190353 | JGI IMG/M metagenome (GOLD analysis project Ga0268261, IMG submission 190353) | Nasutitermes corniger P1 segment gut microbial community from laboratory colony in Florida, USA - Nc150 P1 (SPAdes) (version 2) | ecosystem: Host-associated > Arthropoda: Insects >... | reverse complement strand
ACACACACACACACACACACACACACACATACCTCCTTCCCCTGACTTGCTAAATCCATGTCAGTACGATATTGGTTACAATCCAGCCACACGCGGAAAGTTCGTTTTTCTCCTGGTAGCTGTGGTTTGGGTTCAGGGCCCTCTTCAATAACACGTCCATTCTGGTCAAGCATTCCCTCTATCTCACATCCTCGTACATATGTCAAACCCACTTGCGGTATAAACTGTTCATGATGGTTATATTTTGTGCCTGTAAGTACTTGACTCTTACTACACTATCTGTCATAAATATCAATTATTATAAACTGCTGTACTTCATTAAAATGCTACAACAAATATCAGAATAAAAGACTAAGAATTTGTAAACACACATATCTTCAAACTTGAGTGAGTTGTACTTTGTCCTAACACAACTTCAGACATACACTATTAGAAAACACATTACACATCCACGTTGGCACAATTACAGCAATTTTCACCATCAATTCTTGCAACATCTTTCGACTATAAAGGGTCATCCTCATTGCATGTCTCTTTGGCACATGTCAGCAGTATATGACAATCAATTCCAAGTCATAGCCAGTATTGGGATCCGAAGTTTCCCACTCCAAAAACAGTACAAGAATTGTGTGCTTGAAAGAGCAACAATTTGAGGTTAAGCTTTCATTCACGACTTCTAAAAAAATCTCCACATATTCACAGACTGAACCTCGCTGTTTATATCAGAAGGTGTCTATTCTACCATATGACCATAGTTTATTGCAATTCATCAACTAAATATTCCCTCAACATTAGGAAATGCTATTTCTTGCACTGGACATCTGTGATAAGAGTGCAGTAGAATGTCACACATAACGGTTGCAACTTCAGTGGTTGTTATGTAAACAGTATCTGTTACAGAGTATGCCTACAGAGCAGTGCTCTCTCCATGCACTACAAATTGGGTACATTCACTTCACAAACGTACATCAAATGAAAACCAGAAAAACTGTACAAAATCTGTAACAAGAATCAGACCATGATAACTTAATGATCATGAACAGTGAAAAGTACAGTGATGTGCTTCCGAATCAGCTTAAGCCAGCAATCTGTAGAAAACGCCATGGTGTGCCGTCTTCTAGTGTGTGTCTGCAGCATGACACATTGTCCTTTAACATGCCACAATCAACAGTTGTTATTGGCCTTCTTACTGGACATAATACCCTGAGAAGACATCTTTATTTAATGGGGTTGACTAATAACCCCTCATGCAGGAGGTGTGGTACATAGAAAGAAACTCCAGTCTACATTTAGCATGGGTGTGAAGCTTTGGCTTCACTCAGACATGCATATTTGGGTTCCTTCTTTTTGGACCCTGAGGATATTAAGAGTCTAAGTCTGGGGACCATCTGGAACTTCAGTAAAAGTACACGGCTCCCTTGACCTAGTATCAGATTATGTGGCACAAAGGGCCTCTTATAAGGCCTAGGTGCATCGGGACTGTAAGGGCTCGAACCCAGTTACTAATCTATCAGCAGCATGACAACACCTGACCTCATACAGCGTGTCACACTGTGAAACAGATTTAGGGATTTAAAACTGGAGGTGTTACCCCATCTGCCTTATTCATTAGATTTGGCAACCAGCGGCATACATCTCTTCTGGCCCCTAAAAGACGGTCTACATGGATGCAACTCGTGTCTGTGGAAAGCTGGAGAAGATGCGTAGAATGTGAAGGGGTTAGCACTGAAGATTAAGGTCATTGTACTGTATCTATTTTGCTATAAATCACTTTGCACAATTTTTCTGATTGGATGACCCTTGTATAATGTTACTCAACTACACAAAGTCTCAAAAGTTTATTTCAAAAATTGTCTAGGTCTTCTCAACAATGGTTAATGCCTTTAGCCCTTCAAAGCAGAGCAACAAGTATACAGCAATGCGCAGTGCTGTATACATTGAACATGAATGGTTTTGGGGATATGTCTTGAACTTTGCTTCATTTTATAGGTACTGGAATGGTCTTCAAGTGCAAGTAGAAACTTTTGTCCTGTCACCTTTATTTCCATTAATACACAACATCAATTTTTGCTAAGAGTTTTTCTGAACTCCACAAGTTTCCATTCTTGACAGCCAACTGCTGTGCTGTAATTTTGTGAAGGAAATGCATAATACCAATACAGAGATAGGGAATGGTTTATTTTCCATTGTCTGATTCAACTTTATTAACGTCTGTAACAGTTTTACATTCCTTGGCTACTACAGGCTGGTCTCTAAAATGTCTCTGTCCTCTTGAATGCCAAGCCGCATCTTCTGAAGTGTGTGTAGGCACTTGTAACATGGCACACAAAAGTAATGATAACAGCAGACAAAGAAGTGGTTTCTTTTCACTAAGAAGAGAGCCTTCAAAAAAATGGTGAAAGCTGAAATTGGTGTTTCATTGACTCATTATGTAACAGGAAGAAGGTCTTAAATCTGATCCAAAGGGCCCAAATTGTAGGTGCAGGAATACATACTTGTCATAATTTACTGGCACATTTCAAATGCAACAAAGTAATCTCTCTTATGACAATGCAGGAGTAAAACAACAGAAGACAATGTGTAAAGATGAGGTGCAATGAAGACTGATACAAACTGAATTACCACTCATCCTATGCATCTAAATGCCTTCATTCTTTACAGATTAGTTTTTGTTTAAAATAACTCCAGTTTATACAATTTTGAAAACTAAATGTCCAGGCTCAGGCAGCAAAACTCCAGTTGGAATGAGATACACTTGCCAATTAAACCCGTCTGCTAAAAGATAGTGTTTGTAAAGTGCTTGCATCAAACATGTAATTTGTGCTACCATCTTATGATCAGACAGTACTTGTTGGTTATAACACACTGAAAAGATGACTTCATGTGAGGTGCTGAGAAGGATCAGCTGTTGCAAGTGTAGCTAGTGGGGAGAAAAAGAAGCTGTTCAGAAGGCAACTAAAAACCTGTGAATTCTCTAGTTATTTACAGTCAAAATGTAGAACGGTATGTTAATCACCTAAAATTTAGGATAGTCTTTGTTGAGGGTTTGTTGTGAAACATTCAGTGCAGCATGGGGTCATGGGGAGTCAGCCAGGCCGTACCGGGGTCATCATGTTACCAATGGGTGACAATGGTGGCCAGAGGAGGGCTCTAGATTTTCTCCAGGGGCGGTAGATGCGAATTATAGCCTCTCTCCTCCCAAGACCATCTGCGTGTGGTGAAGAGCCACATCCTACGAGTGGTGACCCTGTTACGCAGAACACAGCAGATCTAAAGGAGTAAGCCTATGAGATGAATGGCAGCAGGTGAGTCTGTTTTTAACGGCACCCTCTGGGATACCAGGCGACCTCCCAGTTGTATTTAGCCTTACCAAGTATAGGGGCTCTGTTTGGTGGATCGTATATTTCCCCTGATCTCATGGGACCGAGACTGAGAGTTTTGTGAAAAAATTAGAGTCTAAGGAGAGCTCCACAATAGGGGACTCCAGCAAGGATTCGATGGAGGGCTCCAGTCAGGAGGCACTCCAGTGCCTGACGGCTCCGCAAGGGGCAATCGGACAGGATCCACATTTGCAAGGGGAGGGTGAGGCTCCCGTTTCCTGGGAGCAACACCTATCTCTTGAAAGTTTAAGCTCGGAGAATCTTGAGGGGCTGACAGAGAAGGCCGGCACCCTTGATCTCCAGGCTGCTAGAAAGAATCGTTGTGGGGTCGCTAAGAAGAGGGAGAGAAAGGCCAAGATGGCTGAGGCCCTTGCTGGGGACTCTGCCGGCGGCCAGCCTCGGCTACTTCAAGGCGGCCAAAAGCAGGCTCCGCAAGAGCTCAGTTCATCTGGGACCCAGGGCAAAGAGGAGAAGGTGAAATCTGGAACCTGTCAAGGTGGACCTGCATCTTCAGAGGGCAGGGGACCATCATAGTCCAAGTAAGCAACAAAGGTCGTCCAGGGGCACTCCTGGGGGAGGGCGGGCAAAGAGGCCTATGACTATTGGGACACTGAGCTATGCCAAAGCCGCTCAGGAGGGCATCCGGATGGCCTTTGTATGCGATGGTTATCCAGAGGTTCAGGTCTCCAAAGAGAAATTTACAAACATTCAACGAGCCATTGGTGGGCAAGTGGATGGGCTCCCTGAAGAGGGGTTCAGCCCCAGGCTCATTGACATGTACTGGACAAAAGGGGATGCCGTTGTGGTATGCCTAGACAAAGAAACCAGGGATTGGTTGGCCAACAATCTACCAACCCTGAGAACATGTGAGGGCCCTAGGCTCAAGATAGTGGGCCTGGATGCTCTCCCTACATACACGTATAAGAGAGTGGTGGCCTGGTTACTGGGCCCTATGGAAGACATGGGGCGGTATCTGCAGTGGCTTCACAGGTTGAACTGGGGATTGGATACGGACAACTGGAGGGTCTACGAGTGCAAGGAGGAGCCCAGTGGGGTCCGCCTTGTGCTTAGTATAGACTCTAAGTCCATCACGGCACTGGAGAGGCTAGGGTGGCAGCCATTCAGCGGCGTGGGTCATGCTGCTTTCTCCCTTCTCAGTGTCAAACCAGAGAGGAAGAAGAAATGGAGGTGGAGGAAGAGGAGGAGGAGGAGGCCGAATTAGACACCGTGAGTACCTTATTCATTCAAGCCAACCTGCAACATAGCATTGCTGTATCCAGGGTTACCTCTAGAACAGTGAGTGTTAAAGGAAGAGACATGGCACTAATACAGGAACTGTAGTATTGCAAGGGCCATATTAGGGGCCTGAATATTCCAGAATATACCCTGTTCTCCGCAGGTGGAAAAGATAGACCTCACCCTTGTATCCTTATGAGGAACAAGACGGCTTGGATGCTACCAGGATTCTCTTGCAGGGACCTAGTAGCAGTTCTTATAAAATATTAGAGGAAGGGGCAGACTGACGTTTGGTTGTATGTTCTGCATACCTGCCCTACGATTCCGAGGATCCTCTTCCATCAAAGGAACTTGAGGAACTCGTGCGATATTGTGAAAAAGAAAACCTCCATCTAGTTGTGGGGTGCAATTCCAACACACATCATAGTGCACGGGACATCACTAACTGTGACAGTAGAGGGGAGGCCCTGGTAGAATTTCTAAATTCTTCAAATTTGGAGATTCTTAATCGGGGGAATGAGCCCACCTTCTGCAGTGGTGGCAGGTTAGAGGTGACTGATATTACCCTAGGGTCCCTTAGGCTCCTAGAAAGCATCATAGACTGGGAGGTTTTGTCACAGCCCTCCCTGTCAGATCATAGATATATTCTGTTCACACTAGGGGGCTCAGTACCAGTACGCCTAATCAGGAACCCTAGGGGCACCAATTGGGGCTCCTTTAAAGGGGACCTGAGGGATCGGCTGGAGGGGGGCCCCGAGATGAACGTGAAAAATGAAGCCGGATTGGGGCTTGCAACTCATGGGGTTCAGCAGGCCCTTATCTCAGCCTACAAGGATAACTGTCCTCTTAGACCTGTTAAGACAGGTAGGAAATCTCCGAAGTGGACTGTGGAGTTGGAATCCCTCAGAAGAGGAGTGAGATGGCTCTTCAATAAGTGCCAATCAGATAAGAATCTACATAGTTGGGATCTCTACAGAGAGGCTCAGCAGAATTATAGGAAGGAGGTAAGGAAGGCCTCTAAAAATGCATGCAGAACCTTCTGTAGCTCCATTAATAACCTACCCAGGTCACCTAAGTTACATAGGGCTCCTTCTAGGGACCCTAAAATTAAGCTGGGATCTTTGGTGGCTCCTTCAGGTAAGCGCATGCAGTCTGAATGGGAAACCTTAGAGCTCTTGCTAACTACACATCTTCCTAATTCGGGGATTACACAGAAGTCTGCAGCCCCTGCAGCTGCCCTCCTGGCCAGATGTCCCAACTGGAGGTTGGCTACGATGGTGGTCACCTACAGGAGGGTAGAATGGGCGATAGACTTTTTCGCCCCATATAAAAGTCCAGGGGTGGATAGCATATTCCCAGTCTTGTTGCAAAAGGAGTGGGAGGTTGTCATTCCATACCTGGTCAGAATATTTCATGCCTGCCTGGCGATTGGCTATGTTCCAGCCATATGGTGACATGTTAAGGTAGTTTTTATACCTAGGCCCAGTAGGAACTCCTACAGCAGGCCTAGAGATTATAGACCCATCAGTCTCACACTGCTTCCTCTTAAAACCATGGAGAGGCTGGTGGATAGGTATCTAAGAGAAAAAGCACTGGCACTTGTGCCACTGCATCCTAACCAGCACGCTTACCAGGCTGGGAAATCAGTGGAAACAGCTCTTCATCAGCTCGTTGTATGGGTTGAGAAGGCACTTGACCAGCAAAACAGCCTTGGGTGTCTTCTTAGATATAGAAGGGGCATTTAATAATACCTGCTATGACACCATATGTGATGCTCTTGTCAAGCATGGTAGTGAATACACCATTGTGCGGAGGATTAGGGCCACCGTGGAGGGCCGCGTGGCTGTCGCGACCCTTAATGGGTTGTCCGTGGGGCTTGCGATATCCAGGGACTGCCCACAGGGAGGTGTGTTGTCACCACTTCTATGGTGCCTGGTGGTAGATGATTTACTCGCCAGGGTCAGTGGAAGTGGGGTATTCGTTCAAGGATACACAGATGACATATGTCTTCTTACGGTGGGTAAATTCCCAAACACGGTATCAGGACTCATGCAGTGGGCCCTTTCAACCATAGAGATATGGTGCAATGAGGTCGGACTGTCAGTCAATCCCAATAAGACTGGACTTGTTGCATTTACCAGGAAAAGGAAACTAAAGGGGTTCTTTGAACCACAATTCTTTGGGGTTAAATTAAGTCTCTTGGGGTCGGTCACGTGTCTAGGGGTTAGGGGTTATTCTGAATTCTCAGTTGACCTGGAGAGAGCATGTGGAGGTCAAAGTGAGGAAGGCTCATAATTTGTTGTGGGCCCATAGGAGGGCATGCAGGGCAGGGTGGGGTCTGAGACACAAGGTGGTCCATTGGCTCTATGTCGCCATCATTTGGCCAACCATCTCCTTTGCATCCTTAGTATGGTGGCCTGGCTGTCAAATGGCTAGTGCCAAGAAGAAGCTAAGCAGAAGTACAAAGACTGGCATGCTTAGGGATAACGGGAGCGATTCGTACGACTCCTACTGGTGCTATGAAGACGCTCGTTGGCCTCCCTCCACTGGATCTGGTGATAGAGGGGGAGGCAAGGTTGGCAGCACACAGCCTCTGGAGTTTGGGGTGTTGGTCTTAACTTCACCCCCAACAAGGACACAGTTGTATAATGACTTGACTTCAGGAGTCTGATCGCATATTTAATATGGGGGTCGACATTATGAAGTCAGTCTTTAATCTGGAACCCAAATATAGGGTTGCTATGTTAACTACAGAGGAATGGACCAGAGGCCCTGGGACTCCTCCTGCGGGTAAAGGGCTCGTCTGGTTTACAGATGGGTCCAGGACTGCAAAGGGGACCGGGGCTGGAGTCTATGGGCAATCTGTAAACAGAAGGCTCAGTACCTCTCTAGGCAAACACGCCACAATCTTTTGGGCTGAGGTATATGCAATACTAGCCTGTGTTCATGAAACTGAAACTCAGGACCAGCCAGAGAAATATTTTAGTATTTGCTCTGATAGTCAGGCAGCTCTGAAAGCGCTTCAGGCTGCTAAAACGTCTCTTTTGGTACGGCAGTGCCAGCAGGCATTGAATGATATCTCTACCCGAGATGCTGTGGGGCTGTATTGGGTCCCTGGGCATGCCGGAGTGAGAGGAAATTAAATCGCCGACAGGCTCACAAGGAGTGGTTCTGTTCAGCGGTTTGTTAGACCTGAGCCCTTCTTGGGGGTCTCTAGGCAGAATATAAGGATGAAATGCTTAATGGAGAAACAGCATCCGGCATTGTGGCGTGGTCCCTGTAGTACACAGAGACAGGCTTGGAAATTGATCTTGAGCCCTGATCTGGCTACAGGGGCCCAATTATTGTCCTGTAATAGGACACAATCCAGGGTTGTTGTTGGCCTGCTCACTGGGCATAACACCTTCAGATGACATCTATATATTATAAGGCTATGGAATAACCCCGCTTGTAGGAAATGCGGTACTGAGGAGGAAACCTCAGACCACATTTTGTGTGAGTGTGAGGCCTTGGCCTCACTCAGGCATACATATTTGAGTTCCTTCTTCTTGGACCCAGAGGACATTAGAGTACTAGGTATGGTGACCATCTGGAACTTTGCTAAAGGAACAGGGCTTCTATAACCTAATACAGAATATGGGGCACAATGGGCCTGTTTTAAGGCCTAGGTGCATCGGGCCCGGAAGGGCTCAAACCCAAACACTACTCTATTCTATTCTTCAGTGCAGCATGGTGTGTCAAGTCACCATGATGGTGACAACACCCCCAAGAGGGTAACAGAACACTACTTTCCAAGAGGAATATCTCCCACAGAAAAGAAATGTAAACCAACAAGAAGGTGTGTGGGCTGCATCAAGCATTAAAAAAAGAAAAGAGAAATTATATACTAATGTCAAGACTTTGAATTTGCTCCATGCATCAACACCTGTTTTGAGGCCTTCCATATGAGGACAAATTACTGAGGTAGTGTAAACTGCACAAATATTATGTACAGTATATAGACAACTACCATTCCAAGTTTCACTCACATAGAACAAAAAATACAGAAGTTATGTGAAATAAAATGCAGGCATTTTTCACCAGTTTTGAGCGCAATTTATATATCCGCAAATACTGCTCCCATATCGTGCTATGGACAGGGTTTCAATGCTGTCCACACTGAAGGGTTAATATACCACATTCAATGCTAAGATACAATGCTAACTTGGATTCAGGATCTAATTCAACAGACTGTGTCTTACCTATAGGAGAGGTCGGACGAACAGTAATAAGGAAACACACATCATGTTTACGAAGGTTCTCCCATTCAGCCTTTATCTCATTTCTGATACTAAGATTCACTGTCACATCAGCACGAACTCGTGATGGCCGCTTCTCCCCTGGAACATCCCCGTATCAACAACAGTGTGAATTACTTACATAAAAATCATTATCAGATTAATGTAGAAGATGAATATGTTCAAAAGTTATGCAACAATGAGGGGGAGTGAACTAAAGTGTAAGTGAAACTGACTGACTGACTGCCTGGCTGGCTGGCTGGCTGGCTGGCTGGCTTGCCAGCTCCACAGAGTACAGTAAAAGGTACTGCACTATAGTTCTTCCAGTGCCACAGGAGCACACCATCACAGGAACATAAAACAGTGCAACTTACAACACTTCACATGAAATAAATGACTTACTTACTTACTCCATGGAGCAGAGTCCTTCTTGAGAAGCTAACTGGTCTGCAGCTAGTCAAGAAATTCCCCGCATTTTATGGAACGCAAAGGTTCATCACCGCACTCACAAGCGCACGCCACCTGTCCCTATCCTGAGCTAGCTCCATCCAGTCCACACACCCACATCCCACTTCCCGAATATCCATCCTAATATTAGCCTCCCATCTATGCCTGGGTCTCCCCAGTGGTCTCCTTCCCTCAGGTTTCTCCACCAAAACCCTGTACACACCTCTCCCCTCCCCCACATGCACTACACGCCCCGCCCATCTCATTCTTCTTGATTTTATCACCCGCACAATATTGGGTGAGGAGTACAGATTATTCAGCTCCTCATTATGTAATTTTCACCATTCCCCTGTTGAAATAAATGATGATATATATATATATATATATATACACACACACACACACATACACATACACACACACCTTAACACTTTCTACTAACATTCAGAATTCATAAGCTATCATTTCAATGACAAGAAATATACATGTCTGTTACAGTAATACAAGAAACACACATGTACGTTACAGTAATACAAGAAACATACATGTACGTTATAGTACTACAGGAAACATACGTCTGTTACAGCAATACAAGAAAAATACATGTCCATTACAGTAATACAAGAAACATACATGTCTATCAAAATACAATAAATATACATGTCTGTTACAGTACTACAAGAAACATACATGTCTGTTACAGTAATTCCCAGACACATTCAGCCTAATGATGGCAGCTTCTGCTGCAAGTCATTGAAAAAATAAATTACAGAAAACAAATAATCATTATATCACTGTATGTGTTGAGAATATACAATGAAACAACTAAGTATCTCACAACATGACACGGTAGTATACTATTCATTCTTTGAAATTATTCTGATCTCTCTCACATTTTATAAACACAGAGGATGAACAAACTTTAATTGCCCCATGTGCTGAATCAAGAAAGTCCCATTACTACAGTACGGGCTGTTGGCCATAAACTCGCTACTATCCATGAGGCACCTCCAATGTTCACCTCATCCTTATAATGTCACTGAAAACATCCAAAAACTAGCACTTCTCACTTACCAATGTTAGGCTTCGCCACTTCAACAACAGCAAAGTTTATTATTGGCTGGGCCATACGAGCCCAACCTCCATAGAAGATGCTGCCATCTTCTGCTTTCCTGAAGAACATAAATCATCATTTCACACAGTTCAGTGAAGAGCAAGAAGTACAGTAAGTCCCAACCAACACAGATCCAGGGACACATTGACCAACAAGTACTTTTTTTCAAATAAACAGTTCACGCATTTTGATATCCACAGTCATTAGTACCAGATACACAAGGTCAATGGTGCATTTTGTGTTTACATTGAAACTACCTTCCATAAAATTTTCATGACAGCTTTAACTATCCCATGGAGTGAACATATGTGCCACAAAATATGTATTAATTATGCACTGTCAGATCTATGGGGTTTTCAACTAAGAAATAACCCTCTGAAATGAATTAAACACATTGGGACCTACTATCTTCACAACTGTGTCCACATTCTGAGGCATTAATGAACAGGAAGACAAAGATATGCAACAAGCAGAAACCCTAAATAAAACTGTCTGACATAATATTACACCATCCTAATCACAAAGGTAGATGGATAAACTCTCCATCTCCATATCTACTCTGCACAAACACAAAATGACAGCATATATCACTCACATGTGGGGCTTTTAGTGACTGCTTTGTGTCACACTTGAAACCACATAAAGTTATGATGCTCACATTTAAAGTTTTGGTTGATGGAACCATGTTGCAGAAGAATTTACACTTTCTACTTCCAAGGTGAATGGTCTTAAAATGATGCTGTGGTAATATTTATAACCTGCCACATGTTCATCAGGTGATGGTCAGCCATAATGTTCGTGCACTACTCCACAGCCTCTTTCATTGCACATTTCTTTATTTTTAAACCACCCAGACATTCATTTCATCTATCAGAGTGATGGTATCTGTGCTATGTTGTATTCAATGCTTGATACAAACTGTTTCTTCAGCCAATACCATGTCAACTGGAACATTCACTCACTCACTCACTCACTCACTCACTCACTCACATCAATGGTATTGTACAAAGAAACATGTAATACTGGCTAGTGGGTGAAAAGCAGTTTATGTTCTGAATGACAGCTGTACGAGGGTGCTCTGTGAAGTTTTCGGACTAACAATAAAAAAATAAATTTATAATTTCAAAATTATTTTTCAACATAATCTCCCTTAAGATGAATACATTTATTCCAGCAATGCTCCAGCGCCATTATCCCATCCCTGTAGTGGTTCTTCGTAAGATCTGCAAAATAACCCTCTACAGCTGCAATCGCCTCTTGATTAGAAGAAAAACGCTGACCAGCGTGGAAGAGTTTGAGTTTTGGGAAGAGACGGAAGTCAAAGGGAGCCAAATCTGGAAAATAGGGTGAATATTCCAACAATTCATAGTGGAGATCCCTTAATTTTCCCATTGCCAAAACACTTTTGTATGCAGGTGATGAAAGATAATTTTTTACTTTTGCAAACCGGGTCTTTTCTCACAAACTTTTTCATCTAGTCTGGTTAAAGGATTGGAATAATATGCCCAGTTATTGTTTTACCCTTTTCAAGATAATCAATAAATAAAATGCCTTCAGCATCCCAAAACACCGATGCCATGACCTTTCCTGCTGATGGAACTGAACTTGTCTTCTTTGGCGCTGAACAACCTGCTTCTGTCCATTGTTTTGACTGCTGTTTGGATTCTGGTGTGTAACGGTGAATTCAAGTCTCATCCATAGTAATAAACTGATGCACAAAATCAGTTCTATTTTTGTTAAAACACTCCAAGCACTGTTCAGAGATTTTCATGGAGTGCGTTTTTGATCTGCTGTGAGCAAGCATGGCACCCATCTTGCGCAAAGCTTTTTCATATCCAATTCTTCATGCAAAATATATCCTACACATTCCTTTGAAATGCCTATAGTCTCAGCAATTTCACACACTTTCATCCGCCAGTCATCCAATACCATGCATCCTGCACTTGTTCAATGATTTCTGGTGTTGTTGCACTTTTTGGGCATCCTTCACATGGATCATCTTCAAGGCTGGTACGGCCACGTTTAAACTCGGCAACTCATTTCTTAATTGTTGAAAACGAAGGAGAAGAGTCCCCATAAACTTTTATAAACTTCGAATGAATTTCATTTGGCGTTAAACCTTCTTTTGCAAAGAATTTTATAACTGCACGATACTCAATTTTATCCATTTTTAGGGATACAGACAACACTCCCACTTCAGACAGCTGTAAAAAACAAACTACTTGATAGAATGACTTGCAATTTCAGATGGATGCTTATGACAATCAACTTAGGAAAAAAAATCTTGCTGATAGTGTTGCCATCTATGGTCGAAGCTGAGAACGTTTCAGACCACCCATGTACACACAACAATTAGGTCCCATGTCTGAATTATATGAAATTCCTAGCAGAAGGGCATAGTCAACTATGAAATGTCATTAAAGTACACCTGGCTGCAACATCATGACTGTTACACAGTGTTCTGTATGTGTCAAAACCACCACCATTCCCTCATCACAGCTCTATATTAATGAGAAAATAAACAGAGTCAATTTATTATTAATAAAACCAGAAAACCAACCTAAGAAGTAATATGCTGGTATGTAAGTGGCTGCAGAGGATAGGAAGTGCCAGCTTAATGTTGCCCAGAGCTATGCTATTCCACTTTAACACTAATAAATAATAGTGGCCAAAGATTCGATAAACGTTGCCCCAGACTCAGAATAACATTCTTTTCACTGGCAGCTGGCAGCAATGGCCAGACTATCAGGTATTTTAATTTATGCTTATGGGAGAAAGCGTTCCATTCTGTGTTGTTTCACTGCATGTTGCAATTTTCAGGAACATACCATCTCCAGAATTAAACAAGGATTTATGGTACACCTCACAACCAAGGCAACATAACTTTGCAGTGTTGTTAAATAAAACTGTAATCAATTTGATTGCTCCTGTGTGTGGCAGTAATGAGTTTTAATGTGGAACTCATGTTTTTTTGTTTCTGCTAACAATGCTGTGAGCAGACCAGACTACACAGTATCAAATGGTAATAGCGGATAAATGGATAATGAATTGGAAAGCATGGGAATTAAGCAGCCACAGTCCAATTTAATTTCCTTCCAGGGACTGACATGAACCACAGCAATCCTCAGTCAGGATAGCTGATGTCCTGACGGTATTCAAAGTCATCACCACCTGAACAGAGACCTCTACCATTACACTGTCAGCCAGCTTGATCAACCAGAATTTGTATTAGGTGGCAGGAACATCTGTTATAATGTGTCGCGTGATACAGAAGGCATGCATGGTCATTTGTCTGTCCATCTGTGACCTAGGATCAGTGAGATTATCATCACAGAGATTTTGATGAAATTTCCTGTTAGTAACTTTCATCAAAACTTGATCATTTCAACCAATCATGTCCCTTTATTTGGAGCCCACAACAAAATTCTGTTATATTCTGAATAAACCTGACTTGTCTTGATAAATACCAAATGCAGGAGGAAATCTGACAGAAATGAGAGAAGTTAATGAGATACTTATTTTATATAGTTTACAATTCTTTCTCTACTGAGACATCTGTGAGACAATTTTGCGTAAAACCCAACACATTAATTCCCTACATAAAATATTCCTTCACCACTGCTGCTGCTGCTGCTGCTGCTGCTGCTGCTGCTGCTGCTCCTACTACTACTACTACTACTACTACTACTACAAGGGGGTTGCTGATAAGTCCTTAGCCCAACCAGGAAGAAAACAAGCTACAGTGACCAAACTCGGGATTTATTCAACATACTCCCCACAAAGCTCAATACACTTCATAGCCCATTGCTCTAACTTTTGCAAGCCACTCAAAAAAAATTCAGAAGGTTGTCCATCAAACCAGGTGTCCACAGCAGCAATGACCTCCGCGTCGGACAAAAATTGGCAACCTTTCAATTGTTTTTTCAGTCCAGGAAACAGGTGGTAGTCCAACGGGGCCAGATCTGGAGAACAGGGTGGGTGATCAAGACATTGGAAACCCAGGTAGGCCAGTTTCTTCTGGGTTGCAAGTGCCCGGTGAGCCGGGGCATTGTCGTGCAAGAACAAGACCCCCTTGGTGACCTTCCCGCGGCGTTTTTCCTTCAAAATGTCCTTCAATTGCACCAGCAGAGATGAGTAATACTCCGCGTTGATAGTTTGGCCCTTTGGAAGATAATGAGTGAGGAGGATGCCGTCTTGATCCCAAAAAATCGAGGCGAGAACTTTTCCAGCGGGTTTTTGCACTCGGAATTTTTGGGGGTGGGGTGAGCCGCTATGCCGTCACTCCATTGATTGTTGCTTTGTCTCCGGGTCATAGTGATATAAGCAGGTTTCGTTCATGGTCACCAATCGCCACAGGAAATCATTTGGATCGTGCCAAAAAAAATCCAAAATTTGCTCACACGACTGGCACCAATGATGTTTTTTGATCCGTGTTCAGGCATTTTGGGACCCACTTTGTGGAGAGCTTCCGCATGTCCAAATCTTCATGAATGATGGACCCAACCCATGCACGTGAGATGCCTAGTTGCTCAGCTACTGATTTAGCCACAATCTGGCAGTCTTCCAAGATTAGCTCATGAATTTGATCAATAATCTCTGGGGTGATCACTGTTTTGGGACATCCAGGACGAGGCACATCACAGGTGGAGAAATCACCTCATTTAAACTGGGCCACCCAGTTTTCGGTGGCATATGATGGTGCATGTTCCCATAATGTTTCTGCTAGAATGGCATAAATTTCCTTCGAAGCCTTGCCTTGCAGGAAAAAAAAAAACTTGATCACAGCTCGCGTCTCGATGTTGAAATCGCGCGCATCGCCTGACATGCTTCCTTTCAACCTCTGTAACAAGAAAAGACTTGCAATTCGGCACATGAACAGACACCTCTTTCCAACGACACTATCGATTCCGTCCTATGACATCGGGAAGCTGGTCGGGCTAAGGACTTATCAGCACCCCCTCATACTAGTATTGCTGCTGCTGCTGCTGCTGCTGCTGCTGCTGCTGCTGCTACTGTTACTACTTACTCCTCAAATTTTTCCACACAGTTACTGTGTAGGTACATTAAGTTTTCTTTAAAAAACTCAAAATGCAAACACATTTCACTGTCATCTTTTCACAGGCCAAACCTCAGCATTCATATATGCTGCACAGTACAGTACATCAAGTCAGCGGTTGACAAAAATATTTATATGTACATTTTTGAGTGTACCATACACTGATAAACACCCCTATAAACATAACTTGCTCAGCTTGTTTCAAACAAAATTCCACCAGTGTCCACGCAGTGAGTTCATGGCCACAATAATATAACTTACTGACCCCAGAACCCAGACAAGTCTAAACACAGCACTTACCAAGGACTTAATCTACTAACTGCATCTTCAATGTCCTGACGAATTTCATCTGCAAAACAGAAATTCAAATTGTGTAGATGTGCATCAAACCTAATTTTTATATACAAATAATACAAAAGTAAGTCCCAAATATCTGAACATAATTCTTCTTCACCCACTCAGAATAGGTTGTGAGGATTTTCTGTTTCTCTCTTTTTTAAGGAGCTGGGGGGGATGGAGAATAACAAATGAACTTTGTGTGTGTGTGTGTGTGTGGGGGGG
>Ga0268261_10001514_pt1 | contig 16071 bp, 12 predicted proteins | sample TergutNc150P1_FD_190353 | JGI IMG/M metagenome (GOLD analysis project Ga0268261, IMG submission 190353) | Nasutitermes corniger P1 segment gut microbial community from laboratory colony in Florida, USA - Nc150 P1 (SPAdes) (version 2) | ecosystem: Host-associated > Arthropoda: Insects >... | reverse complement strand
CCCCCCCACACACACACACACACACACACACACATGCACGCACTCACGTACACACTATTGTTTTGAATTTTAATATGTATTTTCTTTTGATTATGAGTTTGAATTTTTAATTTTGAGACACATAAGCATTCCTATTAAAATCTCTATGTCTGTCCACATACATATAATAACTGATGAAACACTAAACAGACCTTCATAAACTCTAATAATAGGGAACTTCACATACAACTGTCCAGCTTTGGTTAATATCAAACATAATGACCTCTTGACATGAAAACTAATATGCATGGCTGTGCAAATCTCCAGCCTCCATAGGTCTACCCAGTGTCCCACACATACAACAAAAAGAATCGTTCCACTTACACTGCACTGAAATCAGGTCTTATTCCTTCAGTGCAATGTTCTACTAGTGTAAGACTTTGAGGCTTCACTCTCGTAGTTTCCTCTGTATTCTGGCTACAGTTCTACAATCAAGGGGGATAAAATGTACATCTATTGCTAAAATATAGAGAAAATTTTAAGTGTGTCTTGTAAAACCTCCCATCTCTTCTCTCTCCTTCCAGCTTGTTCCTTTCTTCTTGATGTCTTCCACAAGCTTTGAGTTCTCTTTCCTTCAAATTTTAAAGTTAGCACCTTTCTTGGTAACCTCTTCTACCCATTTTTCACATGACCATACCATTTTGTTTCTCCAGCCTCCACTCACCTTTGTTACCCTAAAAGACCACAAGCTGCAATTTGAACTGTAGTTATTTGCTGGTTTTCACTGGGTTTATCTATAGTGTACTGTAGAATACAGCAAAACAAATCTTTTTTTGTAACATACCTATTGGTTTTGACTTCACTAGTGAACTGGTCTCACCCATCAACTTTGCATACCACAACAGAGAAGCCTCTTTTCAATATCAGAATGTTCCAGTATGTCATATTCTTTTACCCTTGTGACTGTCTGGTCTCTTGGAGGCCCCGTATGTAAATGGGGTTAACTTGATATTCATTCCCTTCAACATCTCAGATAATGGGTCAGATACAAGCTCCAAAATATGGGCTTTGGTTGTATCAGGTATCTTGGATTTTGAAGCCATACCCCATTCTTAGGTTTGCAATATACATGTGGACACATGTAATAAAACAATAAAACTACCAGTTTCATAGGTTCAAGGATAAAGTTTTCTTACATCACCCTAGTTCACTTTAGAAAACCACAAGAGTCCACTTATAAACACACCACCTGGGGGTAGGAAATTTGAGATAACTTGTAAACTTAACTGCACTTGCCTGGAATGTACAGTTTTGGTCAAAACTTTCATTTCGCATTTATACAAATAACTTCCTTCTAAATGGTGGAGACAAACAGCACAAAAATACTGTAAGCAAATGTACAAAGATTCAACAGCCTACAAGTTTTTAGTCTACTGGCAATAGTACACTGACATTAATGGTGGGCATTTGTAACATTACATCTTCAAGGGAAACTTTACATTAATGGACCTATGCTTATACAGTTACTTAAAAAAGATTTACATGAATAATATTACTTCAGGTAGGTTTCCACAGTTGATTATAAAGTATATAAGTACCAGAATTCTCTACAAAGTCAGACACATGGACAATCCTCATACTTAATTTTTCATATTATAGCTCATGCAAAATCAGCACATTAAGACTTGGCCACACCAAGAAAGAACTGTGCAGCTTGCCAAAAATATTTAACATTGCTGCATTAGCATGAATAGTGTTCAATGCTGACATCTTTAGTGAAAAAGTACCTTGTAAAAAAAAAAATGTGAAGGACATGATGAAAATTGCAATGTAAAGACATGTGCTACTGCATACTCACAACTTCTATTAGATTAACGATCTTCTGAGCACAGTAAGTTTGTGGAGCCGTAGCCAGTTTCGGAAGTAACCACTGTAAATTGTCCATCATGAGAAGGAGGTCTGTTGTTGTGACTATAATGGCTCCGATATCAACCTCAAACTTGTCTATAAATAGCACAGAAACATACTGAACATATTACAGTATATATGTACGGTATATAGAGTATATATATACATTTCTATACTATATATATTAGTTTAATTCTAATGCAATAAAAATGTATGAAACTCACATCAACAGTTTTTGGTACGGTTCATTCTGATAGGACTGTGGTAGTCCTGCTACATAAACACTTTAATTCCTGACTTAGCACTTTCTGTGATTCTATCAGTATTATCATGAACTGTATGTATGCTAATATAAGTGAATCTCACATTATGGCATCTGTCAACAATTTGTTCGACTTTTTCAAGTTGGCTTATTACATCTACTTTCTCTTCAATACTGACTGTCTCTTGCCAGATTTTCACTTGGACTGCACTAGGTGTTGTAGATTTATGTATTTGTGTTTCTCATTCATTTTGGTAACAAAGCCAATGCCGCTGAAGAGGGAACTACATCAGCCACATGATTATATCAACAACGTAATCAATCCATACATATGAATGATGGCCTCTCCAATGCAAGAAGTGTGGCCACTGATCATCTATGTCAAATCATGTTAAACCAAAAATTATTGCGTAAATTCAAAAAGTGGTGTAAATTATCAAGCCCTGTCAAAGCGAAATCATGCAAAAATGAAACCACGTAAAACGAGACCTGCAGCTGGCCTGATACTTCGCCACATACATAAACTTAAAACAACAGGTGGGAAAATTCAGATTGTGATGCTTCTCAACCCTCAAACCTTCCGCATGGAAGGCCAGTGTCTTACCCTTCATCAAACAGGACCCCAAGCAGCTTTCTTAAGTGGTAAAAATAACAAATTACATTATTATATGCGAGACTGCAGGCTTCTGCCATGGTGTAGTTGAGGACCTCACTCTTCTGGGATATTGAATATCATAAGATGGTAGTTCATTACACACATTTTGGGACAACATATCAGTCCCATTTTCAAAGGGCATGTAGTCCACAAAGTTTGACTGCTGAAGATAGGGCTGCCATGCTGTCCCAAAATATCGGTAACCAACTACCAACCTACACCACGCAAAAGAACAGCACAGACCTCTAAGGTATTACACACTGGACCAATCATACCTTCATTTTTCTGGATTCTGCAACTGTATGACACAGCACACATACATATAGCTGGGTCTGTGGCATCACTGGCTGCTACAGATAGCAGCAGCTGTTGCACTAACATAGTCTGTTTCTGTATCATCTCATGTTCCACTCGACAACGTTCTGGCAATGCCACACCTGTACATAGAGCCAAGAAAAGTTCTTACAATGAAATAAGACCATATCATACAACTCCCTTCATAATCTTCAGGTCCAGGAAAATGCCTATATGAAATAAATTAAACTTTGTTACAATTATAAAGCAATCTACATTTTTCACATAATAAATAATGAAAAAGTTCTTGTCTTACATTTGGGTAAATGTCATCAGTAACAACATCTTATTCATTCTTTTCAAGTTCAAACGTTTTGTAACAGGGCATGTAATTCAGTACCTCAAAGATGCATAGTGACAACCATACGAAGCACATTAAAAAAGTACCTTCATCTTAAACTTAATAAGATTAATAAAGTCACAGAAATGTATTACAAACAAGTACCAATCATGAGAAATTAAAGCAAGAATCTTTCAGTTCATATCAAGTTCATAATGTAAAACATACAGAAATTCCCAAAAAGTGAACTTTTTATGAATTCCAACTAAATAAACAGATTACACGCAACATGTTCAACTGTCATTTGTATATTTAACTTCTTTGTCGCATCACTTTTCTAACAATTTCTAGTAGCATCTCCTAACAGTATCATGAGTGCACTGACATATCCTGGATATGTCAGTGTACTCATGATGCTCATATGTACTGTATTTGTTCATCACCGAATGTAAGGTGTTACAGTTCCACTTAGTAGTCATGGATATACCGGGCAGCACAAAAGTTATATTTTTCTAAGGCTCAAAGTTTTGCACTGTTGCCATATCTGTCATTGCTCCCTAGCAAACAGTATTTCATATTTGTGAAATATGCTAACACTACATATGAGTACTGTTTACAACTCAACAATTACAAACATGGGGATGAGGCAAAATTTCGTCCTCTTCAGTGGGGTACCACAGTCCCCTTCCCTGGGGGTAAAACAGCCAGGGCATAAAGCTGGCCAATCTTCCCAAAGAATGAGAGCAGCTATAACTCTACTCTGCTACTACATATACCTTCATGCCATGTGCACATGAACAACTTTACCTTTACTTCACTCACAATGTATATTGGTTTTCTATGCTTTTGTCATTTAATTTACTTTAGAAGTGTTACAATTGAAGGTACTTCCCCAGAATTTGACTAAGGACTGAGATAAACATTAAAATGTCAGTAGCAACAGTTCATCTTTAGGGTCTCCTTGGACTGCCTGACCCTGAAGATGAAGAAACTATCATCCTTCACAATACTGGTATCACATAAAACACATTCCATTGTGACAGTTGGCTATCCTTGAATAGTCTACAAGGTCAAACAGTGGAGTTCTGGGACACAGTGCACAATAACAGATACAATTTTAGGGTAATTTGATAGTCTCTGCTAACAGTTCATAAATGTTTGTGTTTCTGGATTGTGAGCAGCTGACAGCCACTGAATCTCTGGAACATTCTCAAGATCCTCAAGTCCATCTCTAAATATTTTTAAATATTTTAAAGAAATAAAAGACACATATATAAGATATAGTTTCACTTCCAAAAACAGATTTTGTGTGTTTCTGTAGCTATTTTCCTGAGTTTGGAGCAAAACTTCATGCTCATTAACAGCTCCAAGACAACACACAAAAATGCAACTTACAAGTGGGGCTACTACAGATAACCAGATTCAGGTGAAACTTTCTTGCCACAAATCCTTGCCAGTCATAGTACAAACTAACAGAAACCAGCTACTAGTTTATGCATCAAACCATACTTTTATCAGTCCTGGAACCTTAATGTTTGACACTATGCAAACACATCTCTTCCCACACATATACTCAGGCACGCTCAAACATTTAAACTGAAACCAGTACATTGTTTCTCAGTGGCTACTGAAAAAGTTCACAAATATTTTACATTGCACTACATATTTCAAATAAAATTTGTCACAACATTTCAAAGTAAATAAAAATACAAAAAACAAGCTATAGTAATGTTCAAATACGTAATAAATAAAAATGTAATTATATTCACCATTAATATAATTTTTTCACTATTTTCAACTGCTAGAGCTTATGCACAATGCACATTTTACAAGGGTTACTGTAGTCAATCTGGTCTGCTTGCTAGTTCCCAAAGGATCTCTCTCTCTCTCTCTCTTTTTTTACTTGCAGGAGTCAACAATTAAAATTAGATGCTTTCCAGGAAAATTTCATAATCCAACTATAATCCAGTAAATTTTACACTGACAAGCTCACTGGAGAAAAATTAACAATTATTATTTTCAATTATGCATTTTATAAAAGATCTTAACATAATGAAATCTATATACTACAGTATTTATGTAAATCAAATAGTTGGTTCCAGTACACTGATGTTTAAAATGGACAAATAAATGCCTTTCAGCTATATGGTACTGAATCTCATATTTCAGTTTAACAGAGTGTTACAGACTGGATTACCTATTAGAAAGGAGAAGAAGTTGATGGTGTGGTTCTGTTCATGTAAGATGAACAAAAAATAGGCTGGCTGTTCTCCCCGCAAAAGTTCCATGCCAACTCCCTGCTGCCACAACAATGGGAACAGCAACATCAGCATTTCAACAGGACTACTTTCTACTGTGTGCAGCCACTGTTCTGGATCATCCCTGTACATATCCAAGACATACACAACACTGGTCCAGTGCTTAGTGTTTAAGTGGAATTTCTAACAGGATAATCCACCCTAAACTAAGAAAATCCACACAGCACTATAACTATCAGAATCTCTAATCTTTGTAGTCAACTAGAATCTACAATTTTTCCCAATAGCAAATAAATCGCTAGTATAACACAATTTATTTCCATCCACAGACAACTACTGATAAAATCTGTTGGGGCCATGATGGAAATGAGCAATGCAGACTGATTTGCCATTTGCATTTATTTATTTCTTCTAAATAACAACTATTTGGCTCTCTTTGGTGTCCACAATACCAAGGTTGCATATCAGACTAAGCAAGCAGGGTCAATAAGTAAGGAGGAACATAAAATTCGTGGTAAAGAATTTCTAGAATTAAATAAATAAAAAAGTATTTTGTCTAAGTTCACCATAAGCCAACATAATATTCTGAACATATACAACTTCATGACAGTATTGTTCCTGGAAAGGTTAGTCAAGTAACTGGTCTACAAATACAGTGGAACCAAAAATTTCATTACCATATTCTCAGGAGCCCACCATCAAATTCTACCTCTTAGCCAGTATCAGTCAGTCAGTCAGTCAGTCCAAGAGATGAAGAAACAACAAATTTTATTATGCACACATCCTTCAAAGCATATACTCACACACCATCATAAAAAATGCAGAGTATGCCAAATGTCAAACATTATATTGTCTACCAGTACACCCTGGTTTGCCTTTGTCTTCTGAGCAGAATACAAAGGCAAACCTAGGAAGGAAACAGTAGCAAATTTTAGACTCAAGATAGGGCATGACTGTCTAGCAGCTCATTTAAGAAAGACTGGCATATATGAGTCCAGTGAGTGCACAATATGCCAAATGCCAAACTCCACCATGGATGAGGAACATCTGCTACATTGCCCTAAACTTGATACCAACCAACAAGTTCTCAAGAACACCATCAAACTCTACTGGGATGCCAGAGTGATGATGAGCTAACTTCTCCACCATCTGCCATAGGAACAATAACAACAACAACAATATTGTCTACCAACTCACGGTACTGTCTCCAGCACTAACACTCACCCTTCCTCACCAGTTATTTGGAGTATATAAACTTTCCTACTTGACATGACAAGACAGCCAGGATATGACAAGCTTGATGACTGTGGGATGATTTGCGCCTGTAACAGGAAAGTGATGGTTCCACATCTGTTATAAAATCAGATTACCAGGTAAACATACGCAGTGTTCAGAGAAACCAACATTACCACACACAAAACAGAACTTCCATTAACCTTAGTAGTGAAAACTTAAAATGCCAGTTGCTGAGGTTCCAGGTTTTAAGTTTTGTCAGGGAGCTGTGGTTAAAAACATTTTAATAAATGGGAACTTCTACACTTCTTTCATTTATGTATTTATACAAAATGTAACTTATTTTTGAAAGATAAAATGCTGTGTAGAACTCGTGGAACTTTTTTTTTTAAATATCACATTATGCCATCTGACAGCTCCAAACACCTCACAACAGTGGGTTTTCATATTGCACTCCATGCCCCATCTGCTGTACAGTTATTCACCCTAATATGACAATTCAAGACAAGTGAAAAAAATCACTCTAGTTTGGAGCACACAATTTCCAAATGTGTTCACTGCAATACTGCATCCCTCATTTGTCCTGATGTTCACTGATTGCCACCAAAAAATGAGAAAGAACAGATCTACTAAACACCAGAGATATGCCAGTATGCACAGTCATAAATTCTGTTGTTCATAAACTTCAACAATAGTAGAGATATTATACTAATAAAAGCACCAACAATTTTGTTGTTTACATGGTATGTATCATATGTAGCTGAACATAAGATGACCTGCAAACAAACAACCCCCCCCCTTCAGTACTGTCTATTTGTGTGCATCATACAGTGACCTCCCATTTTTCGCATGATGAATCCAGGAAAAATACCTGTCTTATAAGCACACAAATACAGTATGTATGTGAACTATAAAAACTCAGCAGTGACTGCCCATAGGATGGATGATCAAAGTTTAATTTCCAAAATAGGCAGGAATATGAACAAACTCCAGCATTAAAACATTAACCATGCTAACCTGTTTTGGTCTCATGCGAATATCCCCAGAACTACAAAGATCTCATTTACACCACTGCGGAAGCTTGAAATCACATATAAAATCTCCCTGAACAGGCCTCACCTTGAATCACCTGACAACATTCACATTAATATGATAATGAAAAGACAGAATTTTGGAAAATAATTTCAACCAGCATTTCCAGCCATAACAGAGAAAATGACATGTGTATATAGCAAGAAGGTGGTAACATATAAAAGGTTAGTGAAATGATGTATACAGTCAGACCAGTTCAAGACAACTCACATAAGGATGTTTTCCCACGTAAGAAAAGGTGAAAAGGTAATGTTGTCCTTGTTCATGCAATGAAGCCAAAGAGGCGGAGGAAATGTATAGCTGCACTCATTCTAAACCTTGGCACTAGATAGAGGTCGGTAGTCAACTTCACACCCTGGCAACTTTACGCCCAGAAAAGAACCCTGGTACCCACTGAATAGGAGGCTGGGTGGCCCCCCATAGCCAGTCCAGACAGTTTAGAGAAAAAAAAACACCTCTTGTTGCTGCCAGGATATCAACCCCAGATCATCCAGCCCCTAGCTTAGTTAAAAGGTTTTCTCACCTATGAAGCACAAACAGCTCAGGACACATGAAATTTTTAACCTTTTAATACATTTTTCATGCCAGAATTTTAAACAATTTCCCAAAGTTCCCACTCGTTCTATTTGTTTCAAATATAACAGTGATGAAATTATGTTCTCAGTTCCAAAAGATTAATCTCCAAGGTTATTTCCACACTTGTGCTTTTCACAAGATGTGACTTACATGGCTTACTTTCAATGTGTTTTGTCATAATGGTCAGTGAGTAGACTGTGTCTGTGCAGCCTGTTAGTGTTTCAGATCCGTTACTATTACAATACTTATAACAGATCACTGTGATAATGTAAGTGTAACAACTAGTAAGGGAATTTAGATCCAAAACATTCTTAATGCACTTTAACAAAACCTAAAATCTAAAAGATGCAACCTCACAGCACATGAGCTATCTACAATGTGAAGTTTGGGTTTAGAGGAGAATGCTGTCTGTGCAATTGTTTCAATTTAATTTCCAAAATATTACGCATTGCAAACCCTTCACAATGAATGTGTGTGTACAGTTTTCATCCTTTACTGATTAACTACTGAGCATGTGATCACCATGGCTACTACATCAACAGGCAGCATAAAATATAAACTGCAGTGAATTCAAGAAAAGCTGGACATTATAAATAGGGTGAATCACAAAGAGATCACTGCAATACAATATTTCTGTCAGCTTTAAATAAGGTTATATCAACTTGGACACAATATTCAAATGGCCTGCAACTGAAGAGATGTGATGGAAGAAGACAAAAACAACAAAATATCAGACTGCAGAATTGGTACATATGGAACTCTTGTTGCCAAAATAGGCTCTTAACCTACCAGTTGTGGTTGTAAAAAATAAGCTGCCTTTTGTTCAAGAATGTGTCAAAGTCACTGAAGTAGGCAAGACTTAAAATGTGGCTTGAGGGTGAAAAATAAATCATTTACTGGTCATATAAAATTATATGGAATTATATTCTACTAAAGTACTAATGTCTATTTCAATACAGAGGTGCAAAATAATAATGTTTTCCTGCTTTATCAGCCTGATTTCTTGAACATTTACAAAAGCATCATAAAAGGGTTTCATCATTTTTCTTCACAGAATCAATCCCATAATAGATAAAATCTTTGACAATATCTCTTATGAGGTACCAGTATTTCAATTATATATTTATTTGATGAAATAAACATTGTGTGGCAACTTTTCTTGCACTAATAGCAGCAAATATACTTACCCTAAGCAGAAACAAAAGTTCCTCCTGTTCGTGCTGGAACACATGTAAGTACAGATAGAGTTTCACTCGGTGATCAACAAGAGAAAAGTCTGTATATGAATATTGCACCCTGTCATTTCTGAGGGCAGTTTTGCTATTGCTGGATGATTCAAGAACCTTCTCTGAAGACTTGGATGGCAGCTTTGACCCTACGCTCTGCAACAAGTCTACAATTCAGGGCAATGTTAAGATGGAACTAAAAACATAGACAAGGACATAAAGGATAAAACAGTAATACCTACTTTCCTATAAATACTTAAACAGTCTCAAGAGGGGCCATAGGCAATATCATTAACATAGTGAAATCTCTATCCAGCTTTCCCAGAAGTGTCATTTTCCTGCAAGCAGCATTAATTTCTTCTGGGACCAAAAATTACTCATATAAACAATATAGTTACAGTGGAAGTATTGTTCCTCAGTGCCACCTTCAAACATCAGGCATTCAGAACTCTTGGTCCTGACACACAGTATTCATGGCATCATTGTTTCTGAGAAAAAGGAAGTGAAAGGAATACAACTATTTTGCAACATAGAACAACCACAACCTGCCTACAGCGGTAATTACTGCTAATTTACAAAAGTTTGCCACACACACTGGCCAAGTGTAAATGATGTTTCAGTGGTGGGGGTGATGCAGAGTCTTTGACGAAAGGCGGGAAACTTGCAGACTATGTTCTACAATCATTACAACTTTGCAGCACTCTGCCTCCCCTTGAGTCTGACAAACTGACAGCTGCATCATTTAGTGCTACTATTCCTGTTATTTGTTATTTTTGTTGAACATAGCTGGCAAATTGTTAAAACATTGTTTAAAAAAGTTAAATACCACACACACAGACACACACAAAAGCAAGGATGACCACACCAATTTTCACAGAGTTTCTAAGGGCAGTGGGTACCTCTATTGATGTGGAAGGTAGAAACATTTTGTTGTTTGGGATAACTGTGCCACTCATCCACATGATACACCATTGTGTATTATACACCGATCTGCACAAGCATATCTTGTACTTGGACTGGACAGGGTTTGATGCTGAGAAGGATGTTAACACAAGTTCCTATGCAGCTGCTGATAATGAAATTGCCACACATGGTGTTTCCAGCATGGAAAGCTGTGTGATGATTGTGGGGATGGCAGCAGCAGTGGCAATGAGGAGAGAGAGATAAATGTGACCTTTGATCAGGAATAAATTTTGCCAAAACCTCTGCTGCATATGTAACTCTTAAATTGTTCTTTGACATACGACACTATTAAACGTGACAAACAGAATAGTTTGAATCTGGAACTGGCACTAGGTCATCTCAAATTATAATGTTTCAAACTAAACAGCTATCAGATTTCTTTGGAAACGAAATTATTTACATGCAAGCATTAGTTAAGTATTGGTTTATCATTTTTGTAGGCCTAACTGCAAAATGAAACGTTTTCATTTTTTGTTTTCTAATCTTTTTGACACATTTACAGCTTTGCCCATAACTGTCATTTTGTTGCATTTACTGTTAGCTCTCCATGGTCCTTTCAGAAATGACTGATTGAGTTTTCACTGTAATGACGGCACTTCCGGATCTATTTTTTTGTACATAATTTTCATGTGTAAATATAACAATTATCTGGAAGTTTGCTATAACCTTGAAGTTTCATTCATCGCTATCATACATACACACATAGGGGAGAGAAAGACTAACATCTTCATCCAAAGGATTACAGTTTAATTGAAAAATGTGGCAAACAGCATCAACTCAAGCATATTGCTTAAATAAGCTACACTTCTGAAAGAAACTCATCATATGTTCCAAATTGTAAGAACGCTGATTTTCTTAAAAATTTATTACCAGCTACCTCCTAACTTTCTCACCTTTAAGCATGCTAGCATAATTCATCTGAGGACTTAATTTCTCTTCATGCATCCTGAAGAGCAATAACGGACTCTCATCTTCATGATCATATTCATCTAGTGAACCCCTTAATAATTTCTCAGCTCCTTCATCCAATCCTTGACTCACACTGGTATCTGTGTGTTTGCTTCCATCACCAAAAGTAATTATATTTTCTGTCTCTTCTAACTTTGCTGTCGTGGATCCCTGTCTCACTGAGAGTGATTCTGAGTGAATTTCATATGTTGTGCATATACTATCAGTGAGCGAACCTAAACACAGAAACTTCAATAGGTCACTAAATAATATGATAATGCAAATAAGTTTCACAGAGTGTTAGAAATGTTCCTTTGTTAAACAAGATTATACAAGTATACAGTGTACAGTTAACAGCCACATCTGACAGAAGGAACATAAATGCCATGCTCAAGTATTTATGGTAATAAGCATTTATTCAGGCAAGTTCACACAATAATTAGGCTGCAATGTAAAATTATATCTATATTAAATGTACACACATAAGCATATGGACCTACAAATTCCATGGAAGGACACTTAGTTATCAAGATATTTAACTTATTGTTGCATTGGTTCAGAAAACTGTTTCTGACTGCTGGTAACCTTTGTGCATAAGTATCTTCTTCATTTCATAAACTGTCAAACTTATATGAAAGTGTACTGATCATAAGATGTGTGTGCACTTCATTTTTCTTTACAACTATTGTTCAAATATATCTTTCACTCTAAAGAATATATAACATTTTTTGCTCAAGAGGCATACAGAAATGCACATAGTTCATCATGCACAATGTCCAATAGTTCTGTCCAATTTTAACCAAAACTGAAATGTGCCAAAAAATTTTAATAAAGTTTCCAAGCATTATAATGAAAATCACTTCAACAGTTCTTGAGATATAAAGATAGACAGACAGAGTGATTTTGTTTTACTGACAGATGAACACAGTAGGGTTACTATGCAATCCATAGGGTTTTCAATGCACCCAAAAAAATAAAATAAGGAGGGGACTGGCATATGAAATGCCACTGTTAATATTAACTTACTGGAAGAACTGCTCTCTGTAAGACCAGTAACGGAAATCAAATGAGTGCTCACTTCAGGCATAACTGGCCGATGAGTTGGGACTGCCACTGACAACATCTGTTTCTCCTCTGGGAATTGCAGCCTTGCAGGAGTAACAGCACTGTGAAGTCTAAACATTATTGGATTATGTTTATGGCATAATTAACACAAGTTTCAGGCTTATGTTTTTCTACATTAGGCACTAAATATTATGCAGCAACTGATTTATAACAAAGTAGGAAATGTGCGTAGTAACACATCCAGTGTGTTTACTCTGTTATTGTCTCCGTAAGGTTTCTTCTTACTTTAGCAACAGTCTGCTCTACTGTGCTCTTTTCAACATGTTTAGACTCAACTGTGCTTCCATATTATGTTTAAATCATAAATGCTTCTTCAGCTTCAGCTTGTACACCACAGACAACACAAAGTGTGTCCATTATAAAGACCAATGACACAAATGTACGTCGGTCTTCATGCAAAGTGCCTGGTATGTTGTCCAATTTCAACCACATTTGAACTCTGTCAACAGATTTTAGTACATATCACAGTATCAAATTTCACAAAAATCCACCCAGTGGTAGCCAAGTTGTTCCACATGAAAGGATGGAGAGATGGACAGACAGACATAATGAAGCAAATTCAATGTTTGCAGTTGTTTCATGAATGTGCCTAACAAGGAGTTCCAAGATTACATAAAGCCAATTCTCCTACTGCACAGACTTCTCTTCATACAAATAAATTTCTATTATCTTAATCCTTAGGATTTCACAGCTGGGGAAATGCATGAAATCAGCTTTCAGGTTTAGGTTGTATACAGGAATGATGGTTTCCCAACATTTCAGCAAACATTACAGTTGCAATCTTGAGGTTCAGTAAATGTAGGGATTGTCTTGGGACTGTAATATAGACCTAGCAGTAGGTAGGGAGTGGAAAGCAACAGCCTGATTGGGTTGGGGAGGACCATAGTGTTTGCTAGTCAGTATAAAAGCAACTACACAGTCATAACCAGAAATGACCAGCAGTTTTTTCTAGGAAACTTGGGGGTTACAGAGACAGACAAAAAGTTTTTTCCTTCACTTTGGAAATAATGGAACTAAAGGTGGTCTGCACAGGAGACACTGCACTGTTGTTCAGATGTGGTGGGTGAATGGATGGCATGGGGTGGAGTGCTGGAGATGGGCTTTGCTAACTCTCTATCCACCCTCCTGGGTGAAGCAGTGAAAATGTCTCAACATCTCTGTAAATTCTCTGATGATGCAGAGGCAGTAGGCCTGGAAGTGTAGCTATCACCTCCATTCTGTCAACACTGATGCTGTGTCTCATCTCTGTAGATCATTTGGTTACTGTCCAGTCTAGTAACTTTTAAGTGCTCAGAGATTCTACTGGAGATATGACAGCCAATCTGTTTGATGTATAGGTTACAATTTTGGTACACCTACGCTTTTAGTCACCTGAAACAGCAGGTATATATACAATACTCAATTCACGTGAAAACTACACTTGACAGCCAGAATTCAGCGGTAGCAACACAAGCTACAACACTGACTTCAACAGCCACAGCCACTAATTCCCAACCAGTGTCCTGCAGAACATTGTCAAAAGTTCCACAAGAAATTGTTGATAAATACAAATTTTGAAATACCATTAAAAATTCCAAATATCCAGCAAAGTGTGACAGAAATATTTGTTTGTGAACTGGCAATACTGGTGTCATCTCTGTGCACTACCAACTTCCTCTTTGATTTGGTCAGTTTGTATTTAAGGTTACACTTATCTGTACTGCATCTGCGTTCATTACGAATTTTTACAGAGACACATCACTGGTGGTAACAGAAATGCTCTCCACTATCAACCGTTTCTGATCTGTGAACAAACTCATCGGTAGGGGTTCCTTGAGATACAAAATATTAAATTAGGAGTTTCTCCATGGAAGAAAGGTTGGGGAACAATGGTCATAGCTAACATCAAGGTCTACTAACCATACATCATCAGGGAAGCATGTGAGATATCAGAACACACTCACATTTCAACTTGAAGAACAGATACAGACTGAAAATCCTGTGTCCATTTCCACTCACCACCCCACCAACCTCTTCTGAATGCCTCCCATCATAAGAGTGAGCTGCAGATCCTCTATCACTACCATCACCACCAACACTACCAAACAAAAGTCTTTTCATCACCTCTGTTCATGACCCTAAAAACATTCCCCTGCTAGTTAGCACCATTGTCCTTTTCCAAACAATCACACATCACTTCTCACACTAGGCCCAATGCCAGATCTACATAAGGATCCGAGGACAACTCCCAGATTTAGTCACCCTTAAGATGGCAAATGTAATTCCACGTATTATTACTATTATTGTTGTTATTTTATTTTACTTTTGTACAAAGTTCTTACCTTTCTACATCCTTTTTCTAAGTAAAAATCTTCAGATATAACCCTTTAGCTTCACAAGTCACCAAATTTGTAATTATTACTTACATAGTTTCATACACAGCAGCAGTGAGGAACCTTTTGGGTATGGCAGCAAAAATCATTAAATAAATAAATAAAATAAACAAATACAAAAATAAAAAATCCGCAGACCACAATAAAATATACCTGTACTTTTACTTACATATAATTAGTCATCAATGGTGCCATTACTGAGGTAGTAAACTGTATTTCAGATTAATCTCTAAAAAATGTGAATTAACCATGAAAAACAGGACCTAATCTTGCCTAATAAGTCCTCACTTGTGTCTCCTTTATAAAAAAAAAACTTCTGGGTAAAATGAACCAAACACACATAAATAATTTGTGTTCCATTTGCCCAATAGCATGACAGTTACTCTTATGTGAGATGAAACTTAAAGTTATATGTGTATCTTGGTACATACAGTGTGTTGTATAGTCTATTATACAACATATTTATAAATAACAGTTTTTGTGAATGCAGATTAAATAATTATTCACTGAATTTTGTATCTCCTGTTTTGGTTTCTGAAATTAGATAGTGGGCTGCATCACAAAGGTAGGAGGGCTGCATTTTGCTTATTGCTGATATGTAATATGTTGAAATGATACAAGCTTTTAAGTTTTCAAGGGTGGGTGTTTCTCAAGCTATCTGGGTTTATATTTATCACCCATACTTGTACCAAATTCCACACGCCTAGCTCCAAACTGGTTAAAAATATGCAAAGGGGGGGACGCCCCCCCCCAACACACACACACACGCGCGCGCGCGCACGCACGCACACAGAGAGAGAGAGAGAGGGAGAGAGAGAGAGAGAGAGAGAGAGAGAGAGA
>Ga0268261_10001513_pt1 | contig 16072 bp, 12 predicted proteins | sample TergutNc150P1_FD_190353 | JGI IMG/M metagenome (GOLD analysis project Ga0268261, IMG submission 190353) | Nasutitermes corniger P1 segment gut microbial community from laboratory colony in Florida, USA - Nc150 P1 (SPAdes) (version 2) | ecosystem: Host-associated > Arthropoda: Insects >... | reverse complement strand
GGGGGGGGGGGAAATGTGGGAATCAAGCAGGCAGGAAGTTTGACACACGAGGTGCGAGACAAATTTTGTCAGACTGGCCGCGTGAAGTGCTAACGGGAAATAATGTAGTTGTGCACGTGACATTTGTGCGTGTTTTGGGTTCGTTCTGCGATTCTTGTAGGCCAGTGACATGGCAGAAATTAAACCAGACATTCAATATAATTATAAAAGTAAAATTGAAGCGCGTTCGTGAAATCATTGGTGCCGCTGAAAAATAATACGTATTACGTATTCTAAGTTTGTGTATGTAGCATTAGTTTTCCAGCATGTAAGCATCGTTATTTATGAATTCTTTGGCTCCACCATACTTTTCCACATTATTTCATTAGCCGCTCAATTTTCGAGAAAAAAATGTTATTGTACATAAAATGTGCCTTTTGATTCCTCTACGACTTTTATCTAAAACATTTCCCATCATAAGAAGAATTCAGGAAGAAATGATAAAAAAATGTGTGTTGGCTTCATGTAGGATGCCCGTTATTCTTGCCAGATTTTAAAGAAACTTGAGATTTCCCGACACATTTTCGAACAATACTCAAACATCAAACTTTATGAACATCCGTTCAGCGGGAGCAGAGTTGTTCCGTGCGGACGGACAGACAGATGGACATGACGAAGCTAATAGTCGCTTTTCACAATTTTGCGAAGGTCCTTAGAACATATAATTAGCATCAGGTCGTGTTTCAACCTTGGAAACCCAACGTCTCAGACTTAAGAAGTGCTTAAGTTCCTTTCTTGAAGACACCAAGAGAAAAACACAAACCTTAGGTAGACAAATTTCAGTTCAGGATTTTAAAATTTTAGTCGCCTATCCTCATTTCGGACTGATGAAAATATGGATAAAGACGGTGAAGTCATCAATAGGAAGTATGGTATACGATTAAGGATGTTCGTAATACAATAGGCCTAACATTAGTTACATGCCGACGCATTTTAACCGAAGAGGTGGATTGATTCCAAACTCGTGTCCCGTCTGCTGAATAAAACATTTCTGTGTGCAAGATCCTGCGAGATCAGGATAGAGACAGAAGTATCTTTTCTAAGGTCACAAAAAGTCATTACATAAAAATCCAGGTAAAGAGCCGAAGATTCGAGGGTATCGCGAGGGTTCAGGTGAATCACAAGCGGTGCTGGACAGCATCAAGGAACAAAGTTCCATATATGCGTGAGACGCGCTGGGCCCGTTGTATAAAACTTGAATAGGACAAAACCGACCTGTATGAAAGAAAAGTCTAAAAATTTATGTTGTTCCAGACCGGAAAGTTTTGACTCGCACGTAGCATATAACCGTCGATGACAGTTATGACGAAGAAACAATCCCTAAGTAACAAAGGTTTTCAGTACCACGGTATAAGATTCCTACGCATGTTTAAAATACCACGTCCTAAAAATTAAAGATTATTCTCAAAATCAACATGCCAATAATCAGGTATACACATCGGTGACAGAAAATCACGTCTAGCACATATTTTTTATGTATACGAAAATAATAAATTTATGTCAAGTTATAAGTGCACACGACGCGTACAAAGTTACTTGTAATTTAATGTTAAGGTCATGCCTGTTTACTGTCAATGTCATAAAAGTGTCCTCCCGAAAATGAGTACTTACGGGGACCAGACACGCAGGAGATGAGTTCTCTACTTGTCAACTAGACACAAAAAATGTAAGTTGTGTTTAGTAGTCTTATTTTATTTGTTGATAGGAATAACAGTAAAGGAATGGCAAAAGCTAAAGGAAATGTTTCGAACGCACTGTGGTACAACTACTGGCAAATAAGGTTTTAGACGCACAGGTTTGTTACTTCAATAGATTTCAGTTAGTTGAAAATTTTTCAATTATGTGAAGAAGTTTTATTAAAGTAAAAAGGTTTCAGTTAAATTTATGTAAAGATTTTGTTGACTTTAAAAGATTCTATTCACCTGAATAGGATTCAGTTACGCGACAAGGTCTTATTTACCTGCACAGCTTTCGGTGGCATGAAAAGTTCTTAGTACGAGAAGAGTTTCATTAGCGTGACACGTTTTTAATTATGTAAGAGGCTTTTCAAACCGTTACTTGTATTGGGGTACTTGGAAATGATTTCCAAATCCAATGCAATGTAAGGAATGTAAAGTAACATTATTCCACAAAAAAATTGTCACTTAATAAACCAATTGTACACCCCCTCCCTCCCCGAAAAATAAAATTCAGAAAGGATAAAGAATTATCTATATAACCTCTGTTAGGAAACGGACACCTCATAGCCTGTATCAGTACTTTCAATACCACATTGAAACCCTTCTTTACAGAAAATTTCTGCGTCTCTATTACAAAGACCAAACGAGACCACCTAGTTAATATCTTCTGGGAAATAATCTCTGTTTATGGCATACACCTATCACAAACATAAACCACCTACACTTTGCTGGTAAAATGCAAACATTATTAATATTAAGGCAACTGGTACACATAATTACCATTATGCTTTACAGGCTTCATTAAACAGTAATGTCGAAAGGTCATCGATGGAATTTGGTAACTACGACCAAAAGTAATTAAATAAAAAGTAATAAGTGAAGGAAGTGAGTTGTAGATATGAATAGCAAAGCAAAGTGAAATGAAGGGTTGACAGGATAAGTAAAAAAATAAAAACAAAAATAAAAAGTGAAGTGAAGTGAAGTGAAATGGTGAGAGGTTCTTTAGGGCAGTGAAGGGGTTCATTAGTTTGGAAATAAGTCTGAAAATGTGAATTGTACTGTGTCTAGTTTAGTGATGTGAGGTGAAGTAGAACGATAGGAAATGTAAATGGGTTAAGCCAAATGAGAGGCTAGTGAAGTGTAAATGAGAGAAAGTGAAGTGTCGATAAGTGTACTGAAGTGTAGCTGGGCGAAGTGTGGTGAAGTGTAGCGAAGTGTTGCAGTGTAGTGATGGTCTTAGTAATAAGGTGTACAACATTATTAGAACACATATAGACAATATGAAGTTGCTGCTTATATGTATTTTACTATTATCACATTATTTCATATTCTTTAGGTTTTATTTTTTATCATTGTATATATGGTTGTATTCCTGTTTAATACTGTAATTTATGTATTTTTATTGTTATGTCTACGTATTCTTATTGTATGTTTATGTATCCTCATCGTGCCAGCTGGCACTCTTCGGCTACCCTGACTGAGGTTTTTCCGTGCTTTTTCTTCAGTTGTAAGGCAAATGCCATGGTAGAACCCGCAAAGACGGGGCACGGCCCGCACTCTTTCAAAATTGTTGTGTTGTTCTACGAGAATATTGTTTGTTTTGTGTCGTTCTGTGTGTTGTTTGTGTGTAAATGTGTACTGTACTACTGCCACCGGGTGGCAACCCAATTGCAATTAACAAATATATCATATCATATTGCGCTCCGTTATGCCACGGGCATTTTCTCTTCGCCGGTACAGTAACGTACGTGTCCATCCTTGATTCGTTGCTCCACCTACTCAAGTTCAGTAATTCAGTAGGCGCTTTTTTTGTTTAATTTACTGAATTAGTCGCAATTAACAAAAAATGAGCCCTAGGACGTGCATCCCGTAGTATGCGATTGTGTGTCTAGTTGAGTGCTAAACCTACACGTGTACGAGTATGCTGTTAAATGTAACTGCAAAGTGGAGAAAGCCTTCACAGTAAGAGCTCTGCCGGTATCGACATACGAATTGATCATGTGCGACACACAGGCCAATTCTTATCATCTTCTAATTAAAACTTTCTTGCTTTAGCCTGTCACATCTCCAGCGGACGTACAGGCTATAAGGCCCACGTTGTGGAACAACCTCAGCAATTTGTCCGTCTTGCCAAGTTACAACAGGAGATTCATTGCTGATCAGAATTATATGGGTTTTCATCAATGTCTGAATTCGCAACCAAGAAATGAGGATTCACATCCGTAATGCAGATGGAAATCAACAGAAGAGACAGCCTAATATATTTGTCCAAATCCCTTCCTTGCGATTTTGCATAGGCCTCAAAACTTGACAACGGAGAAGCTAATATTCTGATAACGAAACTCCAATATTCCAAGACCGCTTATAACAGGATTCTGAACCGGTTCAGTTCTACTCCTCTTCCCAAAATATATCTCCTTGTAATTTCATTTTAATAATATCCTCCAGTTTCCTTCTCGACTTCGCAATTAGCACTTATTATAGAGGTGTTTCTATCAAACGTATGCGTGCATTCTTCGTCTCCCTTCTCCAGTCTACAACGCCAACTTGCCTAAACTCTCCAATTTTACTACCCTGACGACAAAAGCCGACCTAAATAAATAAGGAACTCTATAGTTACCTCAAATCTTTTTCATTTGTATGCAAAATAATTTACAAAATTTCGTCTGATAGCTTCGTAATTGGTCAATCGTTATATCAAACTCGAGAACCACATTAGAAATTTTCGTCGACTGGAGTAGTGTAAATTTTTACCAATATTTTTTAACACAATTTAATTTGGTTAAAATAGGACAACAACATTGACGGACACTTGAATTGAATATTTTCATGCTGTAATACTCCTAACCCGCCAACGACATATTATTCTTCAGAGACCAATTATATTTCGATCAAACACTACAAGTGCTAGTAAAGATGAAATATGTTTTGTGTGTAACATACAAGTTACTTGAGTCTTACAGTTTTCAAAATAATTTTAAATGAATGGAGCGAAAGCCCTGTAATTATTAGGCTGTGTACGTTTTTAAAGTTACGTCTTAGGACCATATTTTCTGATTCTTTCAGACGGTTGCAATGTACGTTTTTTCAGCACAGAAAAAGACAGCGCTCCTCACCTATTCGCACAAAGTGTCAAAACTATATTTTGTGTACAAGGTATCTGAAAAGCAAGTGCGATGATATCTGAAAGCATTTCAGACAGCATGTTGACACTTACCTGCGGGCAAGAGCAAGGAGCTCCAACACCAGCGCAGATGCCCGCAGCCACTCATGATTCACCCATTGCACCCCACGATCTGCAAATAAACCAGAAATCATAATCACCATTGTTACTTAGACAAACAGCTTATCTCTCCAGAAGAAAAGCTTAAATGTAGAGGTTTAAGTACAATGTAAGTTTTAATGTATAAAATTTCTTTTCATATTTGCATGTCTGTGAATAATTTAATTATGATCAATTTTCCAAATTTAAAATTTAGCTTATATTTGTCAATCAGTTTAAGCAGCCATAATAGTGCGTTGTAATATAGACCCAGTTGCCCAAGGCATTACTTCTTTAAGCGACCAGCAACTATCTTTCCAAAAGGTCACTGGTTTCTAGACACTTTCATTTCTCGAGGCATTTGGGAGTTACGGTTATCATGCAACGAATTTTGGAAATGTTATTAAGCTGTAGAATTAAGAATTTTTTTTACAAATAATACTTTTAATGTATGAAGAAATTATGTAAAACTGTTATGTTATGCAATTCCGAACTCATGTTACGAGTAACTTTTTTTATGGTATGTGAAGTCCGGAACGTTGTTATGTATCAAGAATTTGTAATATTGGGGCTGAGGCCAACAAATAAAAGGACACATATTCAGCAAAAGGGAGGATTAAACTGTAAGTAGGGAAAGTTCCGTCTTTGGGGAAACAAACAAACTACGACCTAGGACGTAGCTAAAAAATAAATATTTTCGTCTATAAATACCCCGGGAAATTATGTTCATTATTGTTATTCAGGCATATTCAGGTATTCAGTTACCACATTTCCTCCGAAGTCAACGGCATACCCGAGTTTCTAGAGGTTGTTTAACATAATAATCTGGTCGGCTCTGAATCTTTCAGGTAATAAGGTTTATTTTTAAGTTTGTCTTGACAGAAAGATGGCTCTTGGTAATACTTGGTCAAAAGCTAGGAAGACACATTCTTACGAGATTATAAGGAAAACTGAGAATATCTCCCTGTAATAAGTTGTAATGAATGCATATAGTTGTAATATAATGTAAAGAGGAGACCTGACTTTAATTTTCGGCCAGATTTCTGCCTTCCGGCGCTTTATCCCGGAAAAAAGTATACACATTAAATCATACACGGGACTGATTTTACGCATTCCCCTGTTTGAATGGACATGATGAATCGTGAGATGATGGCAAGCTACCAGTTTAGTACTCCTGGTTCCAATTCCGAGTTTCTGACTTTCTGTCATGTTAGGTCAGGGAAACCTATAACCCCACATAACAACGATGCTGTCTGTAGGAAAGTAGGGTATTCTTTTGCAGTCACTACACATAACGATTGTTGCTACCGGAAAATGTGGCGCAATAATATATCACCGAAACGGTAGGAAGGACGGCTTTCTTATATGTGAATAGAATACGAGAAACACATAAAATTTAGAAAAAATGTTAAATTTATTTTCTGGATCACAAATTTTCCGCAGGAAAATCTTTAGGGTACTACTGAAATAAGCAATCAAATTCTTGCAACTTCTGTTCCCTGTAAGCTGTCACTTACTACGTCCTGAGATTAGTAACCTTGTGATTAAATGCTACAGATGTTTAATTCCCTTCTAAAATATGGGGTTCTTTGTTCCTTTCGGTTCTCTTCTTTCTATCTTAGTTTGACCTCATTCTGCCTACTGGCAGGTGTTGAGGGTTAATGTTGCCTGATCACAATCAACGACACATACACACTCGGTCACTCCCCTGCATGAGTGATCAGCCCGACGCAGTGACCTCTACCTGGCAACACACAACACTCATAAGAGACAAACATCCATGTACCCAGCGCAATTCGAAACCGCAATCCCAGCAAGCCAGTCGCCACGCGCCTACACCTTATACCGCGCACCACTGTTTTTGTATGTATAGTAGTACGCCTCTAAGCAAATTCATTGAAGCCTGTGACTACTTGATATTACAGTCGCACAAAATCGTAGACAAATGCATACTTCACATAGCACTGGCGCGTTAAATTTTTATCCAAGTTTTACGTATAACTGATAGCCTGATTGGATAAAATATTTACCTGATATTCACAAGTTAAAATGGTGTCAAATTCTCGTCTGGCACTTATAACTTGCATGGTTTACACCTTTCACCTTACACTGACATGTTAACATGAACCCGCTTTCACATTTCACACTGACCCGTTAAAACTGTATTAACGTTTTTACCTGACACCGACACGTCAACATTGTATCAAATTTCTAACTGGCACTAAGACTTAATATTTGATCCATGTTTCGTCTATCACTGATTCCTTACCAGTGTATCCACTTATTACCTGGTACAGGCATGCTGACATTTTGTCCCCCGAAACTGTACTGACAATTAAGCTTTTACCAAAGTTTCACCCGACAATGACATGTTAACTTTGAATTTAATTAGGAAATTGCACAACAAACTTAATATTATATTAAAGATTTAACTGGCACTGAAACGTTAGTGTGGTATTCCGGTTCCACCTAGCACTAATATGTTAAAATTTTATTCAAGTTTTATCTGCCACTGTCACTTTAATATTCACCAAAATTTCACCTGGCACTGTGAGTTCAGTTCTTACCAAAGTTTATCTTATCACCGCACGTTAGTGTTGTATTCAAATTTGGACTGGAACTAAGATGTTACCATTTTATCCAAGTTCCATCGACTCAAACACTTTAGCATAGCTTACAAGTTTTAACTGGCATGAAAATGTAATACCTTAACCAATTTTCATGCAGCATTAACAGATTAACATTGTGTTAAAGTTTGAACGTGAAATAAAAGGTTAATTTCCCCCCACCCTCCCCCCTAGTTCCACCTGATAGTGAGAGGTGAAACTGTATCCCAACTTGAAATGGTTCTGTTAAGGGAAAGTTAAACTTACATCAAGCGTCACATGCCGCTGATACTTTGTATCCAAGTTTCACATGGCAGAGACATGTTAATATTGTACAAAAGTTTCACGAACCAAGGTTAGCATAACCCACAAGCTAAAAGTGGCACTGAAACGTTACCTTGTACCCAATTTTCGTTTCACATTGGCACGTTTACGTTTTAGCCAAGTGTTATTTGGCACTGACACCTTAATTTTACACCAAATTGTCGCTTCGCATTGACACATACGCTATCCAAGCGTTACTTGGCACTGAAACGTTAATTTTACATCCACGTTTTGCGTGCATCGGCACGTTAATACTGCTTTTATTTGTATATTATTTATATCGTGCATATTCTTACAATTAACAAATGCACAATAAAATAATATTCATAACAATTATTAAACTTTTTTCTGTGGCGCTTCGACCCAACGTGGGTCATGGCCTCCTCATTCTTGAGGTTTCTATATCACACACAATGACGCACCACAGTCGGTAGGACTCCTCTGGACGAGTGATCAGCTCGTCGCAAAGAATTATTAAACTTACTTTTCTGATTTAAGCGAAATTCATATATGTATATGAATTTCGCTGCCTTTGAAATAGTTATAGTACATATATATATATATATATATATATATATATATATATATATATATATAACTTTCGCTGCCATTATAACAGTTCATCTAGCTGTGACTGGCACTGACCTGTTACAATGAATTTAGGTTACATTTGACATTATCGCACCAGCATGGCATCCGAATTCTTCTCGCACTGACAAATTGCCATGACATCAAATTTTGAACTGTTACTGACATTTTGACATTGTATCTAAGTTTTAACTGGCGCTGACACGTGAAAATGGTATCCAAGTTTAATCTGACATTGTTCCCTATAACTGTTTCCAAGGTTCACTTGGCACTGACACGTTAATACTCTATCCAATTATGGTTTAGCGTAGACGCGTAAAACAGTACACAGAATTGGTTCGAAAATGATGCTATAACAGTATGTGTATCCAAATTTTACCTAGTAATGGCACAACATTTTGTCCAAATTTCGCCTGACACTGTCATAGGTACTTTGCACTCATAAACAGGGTGGACTAAAAATGCAAGGCCAAAATTACAGCAGGGGAATTTTCATCACAACACAAGAAAAATATTACATGAATATAGGCATTCTGAAGCACGATGTCCGAGTTAGAGCCTCCTGAAAGTTAAAGAAAATATTCAAAGTGTGCACCTTGAGTGACCATGGAGGAACTGAAGGAGACACACTTCTGGGAAGCTACTTTCTTCCACCACGTCTGAATGGGGCTGTTTACCACGATTTATCACGCAACGAACTTCCAGGGCTGTTGCAAGATATGGATCCGCACACCAGGATTTAGTTATTGTTCATACATGATGGTGCTCCAACACTTGTTTTTGCACGTCGGTAAGTCTTGAACAACGTGTTGCCGGACGAATGGATAAGAAGAGGTGGGCCGACAGCGTGGCTTGATCGTTCCCCTCATTTAGGTCCCTGGCATATAAGAGTCTTTCCAGATTTCAACTTTTACTAATATGGTAATGGGAGTAGACCGTAGCGCAGCTGGTTAAGGCACTGCACTACAAGCCGAAGGTCACGGTTTAAATTCCCGATTAGGTCTTAGAATTTTTTATTGACTTAATCCGGGGGGGGAGGGGGGAGACTCAGCCACTAACAAAAGTGAGTACTAGGGGTCCCCCCTAGGGGCAGACAATTTTTCCACCTTCTAAAATTTCTGGAAGCCTCAACCTCCTGGAGCCCTAAGGGTCTGTCCAGGCCTCTGCAGGGATTGCTGTACTTCTGATTTTATTAATATGTTAATATTAAGCCCATGTTTTACCTGGCATTGACACACTAACATTATTTCAGCTAGTACTGACATGTCAACAAATCACCTAATTCTCCAGTGGTACAGACACGTCAAACTTTACGCACGTTTTACACTACACTGACCTGTTAACATTTACTTTTCACGTGGTATTAACATATTAACGTTATATCTAAGTTTCTCGTAGTACTGATGGATTAATGCTGTATCAAATTTACACGTGTAAGTAGCGTAGAAACTTCTTAAAAATTTTCATGTACAACTGACATGTTCAGAACACAGCTCTCATCTACTTCGCGGTGGAAGTCTGAAATCACGCAGCTTACACATTAAGCATGTATTAAAGCTGTAACTGACACTGACACACTAATACTGTTGCCAAGATTCACATGGTCCTCTCAACTAAACATTACACAAAAGTTCCATATCGCACTGACATGTGAAACTTCATCCCAGTTACAGCCGGTATGTTCATGGTTATTTCGCATCAGTTTTAAATTTCTGTCAAAGTTTCGTCTCTTACCGACACCTCAATATGGAATCGTTTATTTAACTGGCACGGACATCTTCACATTTTTATCTAGGTTTGGCTCGAACTGACATGTTAACTAATTATCTGTCTTTTTTACTTCAAGCTTTTATTACCATTCATTGCCCGCCGTGTCTAATGGCCTTTAACAAGACTCTATTTCCTACGCGCTTTCCCTTAGACTGTCTCAGCACCTTCCTTTTCCTCTTCATTCGTATGTATCGAATTCGTCCTCAACAAAATGGTCATCCTCACTTTCCAATGTACCTAGTGCAAATCGCATGGTACTGCGTCCATTCACGAATATTTTAAACGTTTAGCGGACAGCCGAGAAGAGGTGGTGCTCTAGCTTGAAGGTTAGACGAGGTGCTAACAACTGCTCACTGTAAAGACTGGCCTTGTGACGATACGAATACTTGTGCTTGGGGTCTAGACTGATCCTTTGGTACAACCTAAGCAGTGGAAAATGGACATGAGATTTGGTACATGGAATGTGTGGAGCCTGTATAGGTCAGGGTCACTTACAACATTAGCCAGAGAATTAGGAAGGTATAAATTGGTTTTAATGAGTGTACAGGAGGTTAGGTGGGACAATGGAGGCATTGTAAGAGCAGGGGATTATATTTTTTCTAAGAAAAAAAAAGAAAATCATCAATTAGGAACGGGAATTTTTGTACAACATAGAATAGTATCAGCAGTTAAGATAGTAGAGTTTTTTAGTGATAGAAAGTCATATATAGATCTGAGAGGTCGCTGGTCTAATGTCATTATGTTTAATGCGCATGCGGCAAGTGGGGAGAAAAGTGATGATTCAAAAGACAGTTTTTATGAGAAATTAGAGCAGGTTTTCGATCATTTCCCTAAGTGCCGTATGAAATTTTTATGGGGAGATTTTAATGAAAAAATGGGAAGAGAGGATATTTTCAAATGTATAATTGGGAATGAGAGTCCAAATCAAATTAGTAAGGGTAATAGTGCTAGAATAATAAATTTTGTCACATCAGAAAATGTAGTTGTTAAGACCACCATTTTCCCGCACCTGAAACATTCACAAATACACCTGGACCTCTCCTGATGGGAAGACTCACAACCAGATTGATCAAATATTGATAGATAGGAGATGGCATTCAAGTATACTCGATGTATGATCTTTCAGTGGAGCTGACTGTGATACTGATCACTAACTGGTGGTTGCAGAAGTTAGGGAAAGATTGGCAGTAAGTAAACAAGCGGCACAAAATTTGATGCGGCAAGATTTAATCTCAGGAAGCTAAGTGAGTTGGAGGTTAGGAAACAGTTTCAGATTAAGATCTACAACATGTTTGCAGCATTGGAGCCCTTAAAGGATAGCGAGGACACAAATATGGGTTGGGAAAACATTAAACAGAATATCTAAACCTCAGCTAAGGACAGTCTAGTTCTGTTAGAGGTGAAGCACCATAAACCATGGTGTGACGAAAAAGTTTAGCTTTTTAAATCACAAGAAGCAGGCTAAAATTTAGTGGTTACAGGATCCAAATCAAAGCAATGTAGACAATCTAAACAATGTTAGACGTGGAGCTAGTAGACACTCCAGGAACAAACAGAAGGAATATCTGAAAGCTAAAATTGATAAACTTGAGACTAAAAGTAAGACCCCGAATACTAGACATTTATAGGGGCATCAGTGACTTTAAGAGCAATTACCAGCCTAGATCTTCTTTAGCAATGGATGAGAAAGGTATTTGCTTACTGACTCCCACAGTACTTTGACTAGGTGAAGGAACCATTTCTCTCAGCTATTAAACGTACATGGGTTTAATTATGTTAGTCAGATCGATATACATACAGCAGAGCCACTAGTACCTGAGCCGAGTGCCTTTGAAGTTGAGATTGCTATTGAAATCTAAAAAGACACAAATCACTATTGATCATATCCCTGCAGAAAGGATTAGAGCAAGGAGTAGAACAATTCGCTCTATGATTCACAAATTTATATTCTACTTGAAAAAAACGAGGAATTTCCTGAGGTGTGAAAACAGTCTTTCATTGTATCTATCTATAAGAAGGGCTATAGAGCCGATTGTAGTAATTATAGAGGTATATTAATTTTGTCAACAACGTTCTGAATTTCATCCAACATCCTGCTGTGAAGGTTGACTCCAGAAAATTAATGGGAATCGTGAGTATGGATTTCGACGCAGCAAGTCATCTACTGATCATACATCCTACATTCGTCAAATATTTGAGAAAAATTGTAATAAATGAAGCAGTGCATCAGCTGTTTCTAGACGTCAAGAAAGTTCATGATTCAGATAGAAGGAAGGTTTTGTATGATATTTTCATATTTGATATCCCCATGAAACTGGTAAGGCTAATAAAAATGTGTCTGAATGAAGTTTATAGCAGAGTCCGAATAGGCAAGCATTTGCTGACATGTTTCCTGTCAGGAATGTTTCGAAACAAGATGTTCTGTCGCCACTGCTTTTCAACTTTGTTTTAGATTATGCCATTAGGAGGGTTCAGATAAGCCAGTATGGCTTGAATGTAAGTGGTAAACATCATCTGCTGGTTTATGCTGATGTTGTTAGTGTATTGCGTGGAATGTGCATACTATACAGAAAAACGCAGAAGCCTTAGTAGTTGCTAGTAAGGAGACTGGAATAGAAGTAAATGCTGATAAAACTAACTGCATGGTCATGTCTCGACACCAGGATTTAAGATTAAGTCACAATATAAAGACTGATATTAGTTCCTTTGAAAGGGTGGAAAGAATTCAGATATTTGGGAACAACCTTAACGAAGCAAAATTCTATTCAGGAAGAAATTAAGAGCAGATTGAAGTCAGGGAATACCTGATATCATTCGGTGCAGAATCATATGTCTTCCAGTTTGCTCTCCGCAAATACAAAAGATAAAGATATAGCGAACTATAATTTTAGTATAAAATCATTCAGTCAACACACCTTTATTTGTTTGATAATTATATAAATTATATTATATATCAATTATATATATTATATATTATCAAACAAATAAAGGTGTGTTGACTGAGTGATTTTATACTAAGTTATTACAACACATCGGGATAAATAACTACAAATTATTAGCTAGTCAAGCCCAACTCGTCAATAGGTATAAGAACACTAGATCCGAACTACAGAAATGCTGCGCCAACATTTATTTTAACAAACAGTGCATAGTTAAACAAATAACCCCAACTTATGTAAACATAAGAATTTCCAACACCTCGCCCGCAGCATTAGTGAAAAACAAAAAAGCACAAACAATACGCATAAAAGATGAAATTAAATTTCTGTATAAGAAAAAAGAAAAACTAAACAAAGAACTTTACAATACCCACCTAAGAGCAGCACAAGAATGGGGTAACACATGGCACATCATTCAAGAATCCATACTAGAGTCAATAAACAAGGAAATGGAAAAGAAATACAAAGTCCTAGAAGATAAACCGGAAAAACTAACTCTCAAGCAATCTAAAGAACCTAACATCAACACAATTTTACCCTAGGGTAATTAACGAAACCAAAACAGAATTCTCAAACGAAGAAATAGCTATGTTAAATAAAGGCCCCAAATACAACTTAAGCCATAAGACGACACACTGGTTAAGCAACTTAGCATTTGAAGCAGAAAACGCCATTACGCTACTCCCAACACATGAACAAGATTACTTGAGATACCAAGTAGCGCAAAACCTACAAATACTATACAAACAACAGAAAGAACAACACAAAAAACCCCAACATATGAATACAAGTTTATAAACCAGATAAAAGGAAAACTGAAAAAAGGAAAAGCCATGAACACCAAGGCAGACAAAGGCAACTCCATAATTGTAATATATATAGAAGAATATAACAAGAAAGTAAACACATTTATAGCCAACAACAGTTTCCACAAAACAAACAACGACATAACCAAAAGACTACAACAAGATATTAGAAACACAATAAACGAATGCCAGAACATCATACCCAAAGAAGAAAGATGGAAAGTTATAAACCTGAACCCCACCTCACCCAGCATCAAAGGACTAATTAAAATACATAAGACAGAAACCCCCATACGACCAGTAGTCAACTGGAAAAACGCCCCAGCATACAAAGCAGTAAGAATACTAGCTAGAAAACTACATACATACATCTCTCTACCATACTGCTTCAACGTGAAAAACACCACGCACTTAATTGCAGATCTACAAGAAATCCCATACGATCAAAATTTAAGACTAGCCTCATTTGACATCACCAACATGTATACAAATATTCCTACACAAGATCTTGCGACAATAATCAAATAAATATGCAAGAACAACCAAATAGACCCCAATATAATAGAAGACATCATAAAACTGACAACAACTATAACCAACCAAAATTACTTCCAATTTATGAATGAGAACTATGTACAAACTGAAGGACTACCAATGGGAGCACCCACCTCCGCCATACTTTCAGAAATATATCTACAGTTTCTGGAAAACAATGCAATATACAACATTCTCAAAACTCACAATATAAAAGGATATTTCAGATATGTAGACGACATCCTCGTAATATATAACACCATAGAATCCAACATACATGATGTCCTAAATGAATTTAATCAAATACACCAAAACTAAAGTTCACAACTGAAGAAGAAATAGAACGCAAACTCAGTTTTCTAGATATAACCATTCAAAGAGAACAGCACCGTATGAAAACCAACATCTACAGAAAACCGACAACCACCGACTCCATCATACCGAATAACTCATGCCATCCCATAGAACAGAAAAAGGCTGCAATCCATTACCTATACAACAGGATGCACACATATAACCTATTTGCTACCGATATACAGAAAGAAAAAGACATTATCCAACAAATACTAATCAACAACAAATATGACCCCAACCCCATACAAGATAGTAAGAAGAAGAAAAAAGAAAACCTCCAAAAACAAGACACAGAAAGAACAAAATGGGCCAAATTTACCTACATTGGTAAAGAAACAAGATTTATCACCAAGATATTTAGGAAATCAAATATCAAAGTCGCACTCGCCACAAATAATACCATAGGAAAATTTCTTACCACTAAGCAGGAAGAAACTACAAGTAAATACAATAAATCAGGAATATATCAGCTAAAGTGTCCCACATGTGATATGAAAGACCATTTAAAACCAGATTTCAAGAACACTTAAGAGACTTCAAAAACAATAACCGAAAAACCAAATTCGCCCAACACCTCCTAGATAGACAACATTCTATAGGTGAGATGGAAAATATTATGGATACAATACATATAACCAATAAAGGAAGAATGATGGACACAATAGAAAAATACTACATATACAGGGAAACCAAATTAAATAACCAAATAAATGATAAACTCACAGTAGAGCCTAACATCATCTTTGAGACGCTAGTTCAACAAGACACACACAGATGGCTCGTTAAGACACATAACCAGCAGACGGGACATTGACAGCTCAGTCTAGTAGAGCAGTGCAAGGAGAAAGACCAACAACAACACTAGTACTACCATCCAACAAGAAAACACATAACAGCAGTGGAAAAACGTCAATAACAAGAAAACCAGAACACATCAACCTCCAAAAACCGTAAGTTAACAAAATAACCACCATAACTACTATATTATAAATACACAGTTACCAACGAATGGTCTAATAAAATGAATCATCCTGTCCCGTACAGGTATTGACAAGGACAAAGGTCCGCATACAAGGAATACTATACTCTACTCACACCTAACCAGCAAAGCCGACCAGACCAAAACATGGATAACAGAAGAACAGGCAACTCAATGGTTTAATACTACGTA
>Ga0268261_10001512_pt1 | contig 16072 bp, 18 predicted proteins | sample TergutNc150P1_FD_190353 | JGI IMG/M metagenome (GOLD analysis project Ga0268261, IMG submission 190353) | Nasutitermes corniger P1 segment gut microbial community from laboratory colony in Florida, USA - Nc150 P1 (SPAdes) (version 2) | ecosystem: Host-associated > Arthropoda: Insects >... | reverse complement strand
TGTGACAGCCTCGTATTCTTACCTAGAGCATTTACTGTTTGTCTAGTCTATTACCTTAGAATATATTATTCCACTTTTGTAACCCGTGTATTGTTATTCGACTCCTCCTCCCTACGACGCCAGTTCGGTTCTTCCCGAGATCCCTCGGGTGGTGGCAGTGCTACTTGTTAGGGCATCAGGTACCCTCAGTATACCCTAACCCTATCCGTTGCATTGGTGGTGGACAACCACCAGTGGTTATTACATTAGTGGCATCGGGAAGTCTCCCGACACCCGTGCCCATTACAATATAGAGTGTAACAAATGTGGGTGTCACAACTCAGGGTTTCAAAACACGGGGTGTCACAAAACAGGGTGACACAACAGAGGGTGCTACAACACGTGTCACACCACAGTGTGTAACAACACTGGATGTCACAACACAAATTTTCAAAGCAAAGTTTGACACAACATAGGGTGTCACAATAGAGGGTATCACAACCCAGGACGACATATCACAAGGTGTCACAACACAGGTTGAAACATCACAAGATGCCAAAACAAAGGATGTCACAATACAGGATGACACATTGCAGGATAACAAAACACAGGTTGTCACAACAGATGGTGTCACAACAGTGCGTGTACAAACAGAGGGTGCCACAACACAGGGTGAAACAACAAAGGGTGCCACAAAACAGGGTATCTCACCACAGAATTTAACAACAAATGGATGTCACAACACAATGTGCCAAATCAGAGGCTGTCACAACACAGAGTGTCACAACACAGGGTTTCACACCTCATTGTGTCACAACACACGATGTCAAAACACACGAGGTCACAACACAGGATGAAACAACAACGGGCGTCACAAAACAAGGTGTCATAAACAGAGGGTTCCACGACACAGGGTGCAACAACAATGGATTTCACAAACAAAGGTTGTTACAACACAGGGTGTCACAACACAGGGTGACATAACAGAGGATGCAACAACACGTGGTTTAAAAATAAAGGGTGTCACAATATAAGGTGTGACAACACAGGATGTAACATCAAAGGATGTCACAACACACGGTGTCACATCACAGGTTGTCACAACAAAGGGTAACAAAACGCGGAGTGCCACAGTACAATGTATCACAAGAGAGTGTGTCACAACACAAGGTTTCGCAACACAGTGTCACAAAAAAAAAGGTGACACAGCACAAGGTGTTACAGCACAGTGTTTCATAGAACGTGGTGCCACAATGCAGGGTGCAACAACTCAGTGTGTCACAATAGAAGGTGCCACAATACGGGGTGCCACAACAAAGGGTGAGAAAACTCTGTGTGTCACAACACGGAGTGTCACAATAGAAGGTGTCAAAACGGAGGGTGTCACAACAAAGTGTTAAACACAGGTTGTCACAACACATGGTGTCACTACAGATGTTGCCACTAAACAGGGTGTCACACCACAGGGTGTAACAGCAGAAGATATCAAAACGCATAATATCACAATACAACATAAAACAACTCAAGGTTTCACAACAGAGCCTGCCACAAAAGTTGGTGTCACAACACAGGTTTTCACATCAGAGTGTGTCACAAAACAGGGTGACACAGCAGAGTGCCACAAGGAATCTCAAAACACAGAAAGTCATAACACAGGATGTCACAACACAGGATGACAAAACAAAGGTGTCAAAACAAAAGGTGTCACAACACAGCCTGCCACAACACAGGGTGTGAGAACACAGGATGACAAACACAGGGTGCCACAACACAGGCTGCCACAACACAGTGTCACAACAGAGGGTGACACAACAAAGGATGAAACAACACATAGTGTCACAACAGAGGGTGTCACAAAACAGGGTAAAAAAACACAGGGTGTCACAATAGGGGGTAACACAACACATGGTGCAACAAGAAAGGGCGTCATAAAGACGGTGCCAAAACACAGGACGCGAAAACAGAGGGAGCCACAACAAATAGTGACAAACACAGAGTGCCACAACACGGAGTGTCACATCAGAGGGTGTCACAACACAGGATTTAAAAACACAATGCCGAAACAGATTGTGACAACACAGGGTATCACAAGAGAGGGTGACACAAAAGTGGGTGACACAACGCGGGGTGTCACAACACAGGGTGTCAAAAAAGAGTGTCACAACACAGGATATTACAATAGAGGGCGCCTCAAAACAAGGTGTCGCAACACAGGTTGTCGCAACAAAGTTTCACAACGCTGGTTGCCACGAAAAAGTGTGACACAACAGAGGATGCCACAAAACAGGGTGACACAAAAAAGAGTATCCCAACAGATGGTGCCACAAACAGGGTGCCACAATATGGGGTGTCAGAACACAGGGTGTTAAAACAATGTGTCACAACACAGGGTGCCACAACACAAAGTGACACATAACAGGGTGTCTAGCTACAGGGTGTCTAGCCACAGGGTGTAAAAACAAAATGTCACAACACAGGATGCATAAGACAAGATATAACAATACAGGATGCCACATTACAGGGTGTCACAACACAGGGTGTTAAAAACAAATAGTTAAAACACATTTCTTCATCACAGGGTGTCACAAGAGGGTGCCAAAAACAGGTTGCCACAAAGCAGGTTCTAACAACACAAATAGTCACAACACAGAATGTCACAATACAGGATGACACAACAGAAGTTGCCACAACAGTGGGTGTTACAGCACAGGATGTCACAAAATAGTGAGACACAACACAGTCGATAAGAAAACAAGATGTCACAAAATATGATGTCAAAATACCGATGCCACAAAATATATCACAACACAGGGTGACAAAAAAGTGTCACAAGTGTGGGTGTCACAAAATAGGGTATCAAAGCAGAGGGTGACACAACACAGGTTGACACAAATGAGGGTGCCACAACAACAGGGTGTCACAACACATGGTGTAAAAACACAGGGTGTCACGAAACACAGAGACACAATAGAGGGTGCCAAACACAGGGTGTCACAACACTGGGTGTCTCAACAGAGGATAACACAGCAGAGGTTGCCACAACACATGGTGTAACAACGCAAGATGTCACAACAAACGATGCCACAACACAGGAAATCACAAAACAGGATGACACAAAACAGGGTGTCACATGACAGGGTGCAAAATCACACAATGAGTCAACACAGGATGACACAACACAGGATGATACAACACAGTATGCCACCAGACAGGATATCCAAATACAGGTTGTCACAACAGAGGGTGTCACAACAGGAAGTGTCAAAACTAAAGATGTCACATCACAAGATGTCACAACACAGGGTGTAACAACATAGTGTGTTACAACACAAAGTGCCACAACACAGGGTGTCATAACACAGGGTGTCAAATCACACGATGTCACAACAGAGGAAGTCACAACACAGGATGACACAACACAGACTGTCGCAAACACAAGGTGTCACAAACAAAAATGCCATAACACACGTTGTCACAACACAGGATTTTAAAACACAGGTTGTCACAACACAGGGTATCTCAAAACAGGGTCTCAAAACAGAAGTTGCCAAACACAGGGTATCGAAATATAGGGTGTCACAACACAGGGTGTCATAACAGAGGGTACCACAACAAAAAGTGCTACAAAACAGTGTCACAAAGAGGGTGTCACATCACAGGTTGTCACAACACAGTGTCACTACAGAGGGTGTCACAACACAGGGTTCCAGAATACAGGGTGCCACAACAAAAGAGTGTCACAACACAGGGTGTAAGAACACAGGGTGTCCAAACAAAGGATGCCACAAGACAGAATATCACAACACAGGGTGTCACAATGAGTGTAACAAAATAAGGGGTGCCACAACACGGCGTGTCACAACAGACGGTGTCACAAGAGACGGTTTTCCAACAGAGGGTTTCACAACATACGGTGTCACAACAATGTGTGAAAAAAACAGGTTGTCAGAACATAGGATGTCAGAACACAGGGTGCCACAAAAGGAGGTGTCTCACCAGAGGGTGTAACAACGCAAAATGTCACAACGCAGGATGTCATATGAATGGATATCACAACGCAGGGTGTCACAAAATAGGGGGCCACAAAAGTGGGTCTCACAACACAGGATTTCACATCAGATGGTGTCAAAAAAGCGTGACCGAAGAGAGGTTGCCACAACACAGAGTGTCACAACACAGAACATCACAACACAGAATGTCTCAACACAGGATGTTGCAACACATGATGACACAACACAGGTTGTCAATACAAAAGTTGTCACAACAGAGGTTGTCACAACACAGTTTGTCGCAACACAGGGTGTCACATCACAGGGTGTCACAACAAAAGTTGCCCCAACAAAGGTTGCCAAAATATAGGGTGACATATGACAGTGTGTCACTACACAAGGTGTCTCATTATAGGGTGTCACAACAGAGGGTAGCACAACACAGGGTTCCACAACACAGTGTGTCACAAAAAAGTGTGTCCCAATACAGTGTGTTACAACACAGGGTGTCACAACACAGGGTGCCAAAACACAGGTGCCCCAACACAGAGTGCCACAACACAGGGTGCACAAGAGAGGGTGGCAAAATACAGGGTGTCACAACAAGGGTGCCACAACACAGGGTGCCACATCACAGTGTGACAAAGCACAGGGTTTTAAATATAGGTATTCACATCAGAGGGTGTCACAACACAAGTTCTCAAGACACAGAAAGTCACAACACAGGGTGTCACAACACGGTATCACAACACAGGGTGTCACAACACAGGTTGCAACAACACCGAGTGTCAAAATACATGATGCACAAAAAGGTATGTTACAACACAGGGTGTCACAACACATAATGTCACATTACAGGATATCACAACACAGGGTGTCACATCACAGGGTGTCAAAACACGGGGTGCAACAAAAGAGGGTGACACAACGGACGATGTCACAACACCCAATATCACAAAAAACATGCCACATCACATGGTTTCACAACACAGGATGCCACAACTCTGGGTGTTAAAACACAGGTTGCCACAACACAAAATTTTACAACAGAGTTTTTCGCAACACAGGCCGTTACAACACACGGTATCACGACACAGGTTTTCACAACACAGGGTCTCAGAAATCAGGGTGCCACATTATATGGTGTCACAACAGAGGGTGACACAACAGAGGGTGCCGCAAGTTAGGACGTCAGATCACAAGGTGCCACAACACATTGTGTCAGAACAGAGGAACTTAACCCACAGGATGTAACAACCAAGTGTCAATACACAGGTTTTCACATCATAGGATGTCACAACGGAAGGTGCTCCAAAACAGGGTGTCACAACACATGGTGTAACAACACAAGATGTCACAACACAGAATTGCACATAACTGGATGTCACAACACACTATGACACAACAGAGGATATCTCAACACAGTATGACTGAACACTTTGTGTCATATCACAGGATATCACAACCTAGGATGTGACAATATAAAGTGCCACAAGAGAGGGTGTCACAACACAAGTTATCACAAAACAGGGTGTCACAACACAGAGTGTCACAATACAGGATTTCACAAAACAGTGAGTCACAACTAAAAATCTCACAGCACACGTTGTCACTACACAAGATGTTACAACATAGAATGTCACAACACAAGAAGACACAACACAGGTTGTCACAACCCAGGCTTTCACAACACAGGATGGCACAACACAGGTTGTTACATCACAGGGTGTCACTACAAAGGATGTCAAAACACAATGTCACAACACAGAATGTCACTTCACAGGATGTCACATCACAGGATGTCACTACAATGGGTGTCACAACACAGTGTGTCACAACGGAGGGTATCATAATACAAGTTTTCTGAACAAAGGATGACACACACGGTGTCAAAACACAGGATGTCACAGGGAAGTTTGTCTGAACTCAGGGTGTAACAACATAGGATATCACAACACATGTTGTCGGAACACAGTGCTTAAAAACACAGGGTGACACAACACAGGATGTCAGAACACAAGATGTCACAGTACAGGTTGTCACAACACAGGTTGTCACATCACACGGTGTCACAACAAAGGGTGTAAAAACACAGTTTCTCAAAACACAGGTTGTCAGAACAGAGGGTGTCACATCACATGGTATCACAACAAAGGGGTGTCAAAATACAGGATGTCACATTAAAGGGGTGTCAAAACACAGGATGTCACAACACAGGTTCCCACACCACAGGAAATCACAACACAGGATTTCACAACAGAGGTGTCACATCACAGGGTGTCATATGAAAAGATGTCAAAACACAGGTTTTCATAACACATGGTACCGCACCACAGGGTAAAACAGAATGTCACAACACAGGATATTACAACACAAGGTGACACAACACAGGGTTTCAGGACACAGGGTGTCACAACACAGGATGTCTCAACACAGGATGTCACAATACAGGATGTCATAACAGAGGGTGCACAACACAGGGGGTCAAGACACAGAACGTCACAACACAGCCTTTACAACACAGGTTGCCACAACATAGGATATAACAACACAGGGTGACACTACGTAGGTTGTCACAAAAGAAGGGTGAAACAACACAGGCGGTCACGACATAGGGATTCAAAGCAGTGGGTGTCACAACACAGGATATCAAAACAGACGTTGTCTCGTCACTGAGTGCCAAAACACAGGAGTCTAAACACAAAATGTCACGCACTGGGTGACCAAACAAGTGGTCTCTACACAAGGATTCAAAACACAGGATTTCACAACACAGGATATCACAACGGAGATTGTCACGACACTGGGTGTGACAACACTGGTTGTCATATCACAGGTGTCACAACACAAAATATCTGGACACGGGATGTTAACGCAGGGTGCCACAGCAAAAGGTATTACATCACAGGGTGAAGAACACGGTCTTTCAAAAATACATGTTGTCATAACACAGGGTTATACACCAGAGGGTGTCACAATAGAGGGCGTCACAACACATGGTGCCAAAAACAAAAATATCATAACTGCAGGTGTCATAAACAGGATGTCAAAACAAAGGGTGTCACAACGCAGGATGTCACCACACAGGATGTCACGACACATGATCTCACTAAACGGGATGCCATACTATAGGGTATTATAACAAATGGTGTCAAAACGCAGGGTGTTACAAGCAATGTTTGTCACATCACACGAGAGTACTACACATGGTGTCACAACACAGGTTGTAACAACGCAGTGTTTTACAATAAATTGTGTCGCAACACAGTGTATCACAATACAGCCGTCACAATACGGGTGTCAACATATTGTGTCACATTGCATGCGTCACAACCCTGGGTGTGACAACACAGGTTGTCACAACACAGGATGTCACTACAAGGGGTGTTACAACACAGGGTGTCATAACATATTTTGTCACAATTAGGGTATAACCATACAAGGTGTCTCAATGCAGAGTGTCACAATACAGTGTCACAATACAGAGTGTCACAATACAGAGTGTCACAATATAGGGTGTCACAATACAGGGTAGTCACAATATGTGGTATCACAATACAGGGTGACACATCACAGGATGACACAACTCAGGATGTCAAGACGCATGATGTCAGTAAACGGGATGTCATACTATAGGGTATCATAACATATAGTGTTAAAACGCAGGGTGTTATAAAATAGTTTGTCACAAAACAGGATGTTACTAGACATGGTGTCACAAAATAGGTTGTGAGAACATAGTGTTTTACAATATATTGTGTCGCAACGCAGGTTATGACAAAACGGCTGTCGCAATACGGGTGTCAAAATGGTGTGCCACAATACAAGCGTCACAACCCTTAGTGTGAAAACACAGGTTGTCACAACAGAGGACATCACTACAAGGGTTGTTATTACACATGGTGTCACAACACATTTTGTCACATTTAGGGTGTCAAAATACAAGGTGTCAAAATAGAGAGTATCAAAATAAAGAGTGTCACAATAAAAGTGCAAAATACAGGGTGCCGTAATACAAGATGTTACAATACAGAGTGTCACAGTACAGGATATCACAAAACAGGGAGTCACAATACAGAGTTTCACAATACAGGCTGTCACAATACAGAGTTTCACAATACAGGGTGTCATTATTCAGGGTGTCAGAATACAGAGTGTCACAATAGAGATTAACACAATAGAAGTTGTCACAATACACACTATCACAATAAAGAGTGTCACAATACAGAGTGTCACAATACACGGTGTCACAGTACAGAGTATATTAATAGAGTGTCACAATACAAGGTGTTACAATAAAAGGGGTTACAATTCAGGATGTCAAAATACAGTGTCGCAGTGCAAGGTGTCACAATAAACAGTGTCACAATACAAGGAATCACAATACTAGGTATCACAATACAGAGTGTCACAATACAGGATGTCACAATACAGAGTGTCACAATACAAGTTGTCACAATACAGAGTGTCACAGTACAAGGTGTCACAATACAAGCTTTCACAATACAGAGTGAATACACTGTGTCACAATACAGGGTGTCACAATAAAGAGTGTCACAATACAAGGTGTCACAATACAGATTGTCACAATACATAGTGTCGCAATAAAGATGTCACAATACAGAATGTCACAATACAAGGTGTCACAATACAAGGTGCCACAATACAGAGTGTCACAATACAAGTTGTCACAGTACAAGGCGTCATAATACAGAGTGTCACATTACAAAGTGTCAAAATACAGAGTGCCACAATACTAAATGTCACATTACAAGGTGTCACAAAACAGAGTGTCTCAATATCGAGTGTCAAAATACAGGAAGTCAAAATACAGGTTTCACATTTTAAGGTGTCACAACACAGGGTGTCACAATACAGGTGTCACAAAGCAAGGTGTCACAATACAGAGTGTCACAATTATTAGTGTCACAGTACTGTTTGTCAAAATACAGAGTGTCCCAATTCAATGTGTCACAGTAGAGGGTGTCACTACAAGGTGAAACAATACAGATTGTCACAATACAGGGTGTCACAATACAGAGTGTCACAATACAAGGTGTCACAATACAGGCTGTCACAATAGTGTAACAACACAGAGTGTCACTATATAGGTGTCACAATACAGGTTGTCACAATACAATGTGCCACGATACAGACCGTCACAATAAAGGGTTTCACAATACAGGGTGTCAAAATAAAAGTTGTCACAATACAGAGTGCCACAATACAGAGTGTCACAGTACAGGGTGTCACAATACAGAGCCACAGTACAGAGTTTCAAAATACAGGGTGAAACAATGTCACAATAAGAGGTGTCATAATACAAGGTGTCATAAGACAAAATGTAACATGTCACAATACAGGATGTCACAATAGTGTCACAATACAGATTGTTACAATACAAATTGACACATTACAGCGTGTCACAATAAAAGTGGTCACAATACAGGTGTCACAATACAGAGTGTTCCAGTACAAGGTGTCACAATACAGAGTGTCACAATACAAGGTGTCATAATACAAATTGTGACAATACAGAGTGTCACAATGCAGGGTGTCTCAATACACAGTATAACAATACAGGTGTCAAAATATAGGGTGTCACTATACATAGAGTCACAATACAGGTGTCACAATATTGGTTGTCACAATAAAAGGTTTCACAATACAGAGTGTCCCAATACAAGGTGTCATTTTACAGTGTGTCACAGTAAAGGGTGTCACAATACAAAGTTTCACAATAAGGAGTGTCCCAATACTAGGTGTCACAATACAGCGTGTCACAATATAGGTTTTCACAGTACAGTGTCACAATACAGAGTGTCACATTACGAGGTGTCACAATACAGAGTGTGACAATACTGGGTGTCACAATACACGGGGTCACAAAACAGTGTCACAAAACAGATTGTCACAATAGAGAGTTTCACAATACAAGATGTCAAGAAGTACAGTTTCACAATAAATGGTGCCAAAATACAGGGTGTCAACATATAGTGTCACAATTCAACGTATTTCTCTACAGAGTATCAAATTACAAGGTTTCACAATACAGAGTGCCGCAATACAGAGTGTCACAAATACAAGTTGTCGCAATACAGGTTTCACAATATATAGTGTCACAAAACAGGGTGACACAATAAAGGGAGTCCAAATAAAGGGTACCACAAAACAAAGTGTCACAATGCAAAGAGTCAAAATACAAAATTTCAAAATACAATGTGTCACAATGCAGAATGTCACAACTAAAGGTGTCACAATACAAGGTGTCACAATAAAAGGGGCCACAATACAAGGTGTCACAGTACAGGGTGTCACAATACAGAGTGTCACAATTCAGAGTGTCACAGTACAGAAAGGCGCAATACAGGGTGTCACAATACAAGGTGTCACAATACAGGTGTCACAATACAGAGTGTCACATTACAAGGTTTCAAAATACAGAGTGTCACAATACAAGGTGTCACAATACAAGTTGTGACAAGACAATGTGTCACAATATATTTTGTCACAATACGCAGTGTTACAATACAGAGTGTCGCAATAGAGTGTGTCGCAATACAGGCTGTAACAATTTAGAGTGCCACAATACCATGTCACAATACAAAGTGTCACAGTACAGTTTGTCACATAACAGACTGTCACAATATAAGGTATCACAATACAGAGTGTCACAGTTTAGAATGTCATATGCAGGTGAAACAATACATATTGTCACAATACAAAGTGTCACAATAGAGATTGTCACGATAAAAGGTGTCATTATACATGGTGTAACAATATAGAGTGTTACAATACAGAGTGTCACATTACAGAGTGTCAGAATACAGGGTGTCAAAATAGAGAGTGTCAAAATACAGACAGTCCCAATCCAAATTGTCACAATACAGTTTCACGATACACGGTGTCACAGTTCAGATTATCATAAAACAGTGTCACAATACAAGGTGTCACAATATAGAGTGTCACAATACAGGGTGTCACATTACAGAGTCAGAATACACGGTGTCACAATACAGGGAGTCACAATAAAGAGTGTGTCAATACAAAGTGTCAAAATGCAGTGTCACAATACAAAGTGTCACAATAGAGAGTGTCACAAAACAGAGTGTTACAATACAGTGTTACAATAAAATTGTCACAATACAGAGTGTCACATTACAAGGTGTCACAATACAAGGTATCCCAATACAGAGTGTCACAATACAGAGTGTCACAATACAAGGTGTGACAATTCAAGGTGTCATAATACACAGTGTCACAATACAGAGTGTCACATTACAAAGTGTCACAATAAAAGGTGTTCACAATACAGAATGTCACATTACAAGGTGTGACAATTCAAGGTGTCATAATACAGAGTGTAACAATACAGAGTGTCACAACACAGAATTTCACAACACAGAGTGTCGCATTTCGGGGTGTCAAATACTAAGTGTCACTATACAGAGTGTCACTTTGCAACGTGTCACAAAACACATTGTCACGATATCGGGCGTCAAAATACAGGTTGTCACAATACAGAGTGTCACTATGAAGGTGTCACAACACAAGGTATCACAATACAAGGTGTCACAATACAGAATGTCACAAACAATGCAGGTGTCTCAATACAAGTTGTCACAATACAGATTGTCACATTATATAGTGTCACAATACTGTGTGTCACAATACAAGTTGTCACAATAGAGGGTGTCACTAGAAGGTGACACAATACAGATTGTCACATTACATAGTGTCACAATACTGTGTGTAACAATACAAGGTGTCACAATGCAGATTGTCACAATACAGGGTGTCACAGTAAAGAGTGTCACAATACAAGGTGTCACAATACAGGCCTTCACAATACATATTGCCACAATATAAAGTGTCACTATATAGAATGTCACAATGCAGAGTGAAACAAAACAGGTTGTCAAATTACAGAATGTCCCAATACAGAGGGTCACAATAAAAGGTGTCACAGTACAGACTGTCACGACACACTGTGTCAAAATACAAGGTGTCAAATACAGTGCCACAATGCAGGGTGTCACATTACAGAGGACCACAATACAGAGCGCCACAATACAGGATGTCACAATACAGAGTTTCATAATAGAGAGTGTAACAATTCAGGGTGTCACAATACACAGTGTCACATTACAGACTGTCACAATACAGAATGTCACGATACAAGTTGTTACAATACAGAGTGTCACAATAGAGTGTGTCAAAATATAGAGTGTCACAATTCACGGTGTTACAGTACTGAGTTTCATAAAACAGTGTCACAATACAAGGTGTCACAATACAAGGTGTCACAATATAGAGTGTCACAGTACAGGGTGTCTTATTACAGAGTGTCAGAATACACTGTGTCACAATAGAGGGTGTCACAATACAAAGTGTCACAATACACAGTGCCACAATGCACGGTGTCACAGTTCAGAGTACCATAAAACAGAGTTTCACAATACAAGGCGTCACAATATAGAGTGTCACAATACAGGGTGTCACAATACAGGGTGTCACAATACAGAGTGTATCAATACATAGTGTCATAATACAGAATCACAATACAAAGCGTCACAATAGAGTGTATCACAATACAGAGTGTCACAATAAAGATATCACAATACAGATTGTCACATTGCAAGGTGTCACAATTCAAGGAGTCACAATACAGAGTGTCACAATACAGAGTGTCACAATACAAGGTGTGACAATTCAAGGTTACATAATACACAGTGTCACAATACAGAGTGTCACATTACAAGGTGTCAGAATACAAGGTGTTCACAATACAGAGTGTCACATTACAAGGTGTGACAATTCAAGGTGGCATAATACAGAGTGTAACAATACAGTGTCACAACACAGATTGTCACAATACAGAGTGTCACGTTACAGGGTGTCAAATACTAAGTGTCATTATACAGAGTGTCACTTTACAACGTGTCACAAAACAGATTGTCACGATATCGGGCTTCAAAATACAGGGAGTCACAATACAGGGTGTCACTATGAAGGTGTCACAACACAAGGTGTCACAATACAAGGTGTCACAATACAGGATGTCACAATGCAGGTGTCTGAATACAAGGTGTCACAATACAGATTGTCACATTATATAGTGTCACAATACTGTGTGTCACAATACAGTGTCACAATACAAGGTGTAACAATGGAGGGTGTCACTACAAAGTGACACAATACAGATTTTCACAATACAGGGTGCACAATATAGTGTCACAGTACAAGGTGTCACAATACAGGCTGTCACAATATAGTGTCAGATTACAGAGTGTCACAATATAGGGTGTCACATTACAGTTTGTCACAATACAGAGTGCCACAATACAATGTTTCACTGTACAGTGTCACAATACAAGGTGACACAATACAAGGTGTCACAATACAGATTGTCACAATACAGAGTTTCACAATACAGGGTGAAACAATAAAGAGTGGAATAATACAGGGTGTAACGATACAGAATGTCACAATAAGAGGTGACATAATACAAGGTGTCATATTACAAAGTGTGACAAACCAAGTTGTCACAATACGGGATGTCACAACACAGAGTGTCACAATACAGGACAAATTGTCACATTACAGCGTGTCACAATACATGTGGTCACAATACAGGGTGTCACAATATGGAGTGTCCCAGTACATGTTGTCACAATACAGAGTGTAACAATACAAGGTGTCATAATACAATGTGTCACAGTACAGAGTGTCAAATTGCAGGGTGTCACAATACAGAGTATATCAATACAGGGTGTCACAACACAGGGTGTCACAATACAGTTTCAGTTTACAGAGTGACACAATACAGGGTGTCACAATACTTGGTGTCACAATACAAGGTTTCACAATACAGAGTGTCACAATACAGGTTGTCACAATACAAGGTGTCACTTTACAGTGTGTCACAATCAGGGTGTCACAATACAGAGTGTCTCAATACAAAGTGTCTCAATACGAGGTGTCACGATACAGTGTAACAATACAGGTTTTCACAATACATAGTGTCATAATACAAAGTGTCACAATACAAGGTGTTAAAATCCAGAGTGTCACAATACAGAGTGTCACAATACTGGGTGTCACAATAAAGGGTGTCACAACACAGAGTGTCACAATACAGATTGTCACAATACAGATTGTCACAATACAGAGTGTCACAATACAAGGTGTCACAAGTTAGAGTGTCACAATAAAGAGTACCACAGTACTGGGTGTCACAATACAGAGTGTCACAATGCAAAGTTTCACAATACAGAGTGTCACATTACAAGGTTTCACAATACAGAGTGTCGCATTACAGGTTGTCACAATATACGTTGTTTCAGTAGAGTTTCTTAACACATCGTTTCACAATAAATGGGATCTCAACACAGGTTGCTACAACACAGGGTGTCTCACCACAAAGTGTCGCAAGACAGGTTATAAAAACACATGGGGTCACAGCACAATTTGTCGCAATACAGGGTGTTACAATATATGATGTCTCAATACATGTGTTACAATAGGGTTTCATAATACAAGGCTTCTCAATACAGGTTGTCACAATGCAGGGTGTCACAACACAAGATGTCACCATACAGAATATCACAACACAGTGTGTCAGAATAAAATGTGTCACAATACAGGGTGTTTCAACTCAGGTGTCAAAATATAGGTTCCACAATACTGGTGTTACCATAGGATGTAACAATGTCCGGCGTCACAATACAGCTTGTTACTATATAGTTTATACAGTAAGGAGCGTCACAAAGCAGAATGTCGCTACACAATTTGTCAAAAAATATTGTCTCATAATACACGGTGTCACAATTAAGGTATCACAATAGCGTCAAAATTTATGGCGTCACAATACATAGTGTCAGAGTACATGGTACTTAATACAGAATGTCCCAATTGGCTTTCAAATTATAGGGTGTTACAATACAGGTATCATAATTGAGTGTCCCAATATGGGGTGTCACAACAGATGTGTCACAATAGGGTGTCACGATAGAGGTTGTCACAATACAGGGTGTCACAATACAGAATATCGCAATAGAGTGTCAAAATACATAGTGTCACAATACAGGGTGCCACAATACATTTTTCACAATAAAGGGTCACAATGTAGTGCGTCACAGTACAGAGTGTAACAATACAGTGTATCACAGCACAGGCTGTCACAAACAAAATGTCCCTAGAGAGTGTCAAATTACAGGTGTCACAATTCAGGTGTCATAATAGTGCCACAATTCATAGTGTAACAATTCATAGTGTCACACTACAGCGTGTTACAATACAGTATTTTACAATACATTATGCCACAATAGAGGTATCAAATTTATAAGAAAATAGGTTCTATACATTAATTTTTAAGACAATTAAATGCTGCAAGTTTCAAAGCTCAAAGTCTAAGTTGGTTTAGTAATGTACAAGACCCAAGTACATATGGGAGCTTAACATCACACAGGATATCTGCTAAATGAAGATCAAAAACTGGATAGTTTGCGTCCAGGATCGAGGGAAGTGGAAAGAGGTCGTTGAGAAGGCCAAAAGTTTCAACCAATATGTTCAGCGCCTGGAAGAAGAAGAAGAAGAAGAAGAATAAGAAGAAGAAAGAAGCAGAATAAGAAGAAAAAGAAGAAGAAGAGGAAGCAGAATAAGTAGAAGAAGAAGAAAATTAAGAAGAAGAATAATAAGAAGAAGAAACGAAGAAGAAGAAGAAGAAGAAGAAGAAGAAGAAGAAGAAGAAGAAGAAGAAGAAGAAGAAGAAGAAGAATTAGAAGATGAAAAAGAAGAAAAAGGAGGAAAAGGAGAAAAAGAAGAATAATATAGCTGAAAGTTTCAAGGCTCAAACACAAGTTGATTTGGTCCTGTACAAAGGAAGCCAGATACCAGAACAGTTAAGAAGATATTTAATGGGAAACCCCTAACCAAAGGATCACAAGGAAGACCCAAGTACAGATGGGAGGACAATATCACACAGGATATCTGCCAAATAAAGATAAAAAACTGCATAATCTGCGTCCAGTATCGAGGGAAGTGGAAAGAGGCCGTTGAGAAGGCCAAAACTTTCAACTAGGAAGTTCAGCGCCAGGAAGAAA